>ENA-OQHA01000042-OQHA01000042.1-human-gut-metagenome-genome-assembly--contig:-NODE-42-length-64771-cov-8.982334_pt1 | contig 64771 bp, 68 predicted proteins | sample MGYA00242558_ERZ504707 | MGnify/ENA primary metagenome ERZ504707 (study PRJEB26092, sample SAMD00036197) | human gut metagenome | host: Homo sapiens | study: EMG produced TPA metagenomics assembly of... | reverse complement strand
CTTGTTGAATCTCTTTCAGAAGATCCACGATTTCCTTCTGCACCGAAACATCCAGCGCGCTTGTTGCTTCATCGCAAATCAACAGCGCCGGATGCCGCAGCAGTGCTCTGGCAATACAGACTCTCTGGCATTCCCCTCCGCTGATCTGCGATGGATATTTGGCGAGATAGCTCACCGGAAGGTGCACACGTTCCAAAATCTCTTCACACTGCCTTTTTCTTTCTGTTTTCGGAATTTTTCTGTAATAAAGCAATGCGTCATCCAGATTCTGCCAATCGTCATCTTCGGATTCAGGGAAGATTTCGGATTCTGAAAAATCATCTGCACTTTTTTTCCAATTTCTTTTTGCGTCCTTTTTCCGGAATCTGTTTTCCTTCCAGGTAAATGCATCCTTTCGTTGCCGTCGTAATGCCTGTCAGGATCTTTACGATTGTACTTTTACCGCTTCCGCTGTTTCCAATCAGCCCCAGACACTCTCCCGGCATCATTTCAAAACTGATGTCTTTTAATACATAAGTTCCATCTGAATTTCTGTGAAACTGTTTTTTTAAATGTTCCACCCGAAGCAGTGCTTCCATACCATTTCCGTACCTTTCTCTATCCCTCATCGAGTACAAGTTTCACGGCTGCGGAATTGCCGCAATCAGTTTTTTCGTATAATCCTCTTTTGGGTCGTTCCATATTTCTTCCGGCAAACCCGATTCTATGATCCGGCCCTGATACATAACGCCGATTTCATCGGCAAGTCTTCTTGCAACTTCCATATTATGTGTCACCAGCAGAATCGAAAGATCTGTCTTTTTCCGCAGTGCGAGCAGCGTCTCGATCGTCATATCCTGTGAGGCGACATCCAGCGCACTGGTCGGTTCATCTGCCAGTAAAAGGGACGGCTGATTCATAATCGCAAGCGCAATTGCAACACGCTGACACATTCCTCCGCTTAATTCAAATGGATATGATTTTAAAACGCGCTGCGGGTTTTCAAATCGAAGCTCTTTTAAAAGCTCTTCCGCATCCTCTAAAATCTCTTTTTTGCTTTTTTTCCCCGCTGTTTTTGCATGCATATTTTGGCATTCCACAAACTGTTTCCCGATTTTGGCAAGCGGCTTAATGACTGTTCCGGGTTCTGAAAAATATAACCCATTTTGTTTCCATGGACTTCACACCATTCCTTCTCTGAAAGCTGTATCAGATTCTGTTCTCCCATCCAGATATCTCCGGAAACAATTTTTCCCTCTTTTGTCAGGAGTCCTCCGATTGTACGAAGCAGAGTCGATTTTCCAGAACCACTCTCGCCGACAATAACGTAAATTTTCCCGGGAGAAAGAGAAAAGCTGACACCGTCAACTGCCAGCTTTTCTCCATATGTTACCGTTAAACGATCCACAATCAGATTTTTCTCTATTTGATTTTTCTCTGCCAGATGTTTGTCTGTCTTATTCTCTTCTATCCTGTTTTTTTTCATCTTTTGCGATCCGTTTCGTCTTTCGCCGTTGTTCCGGCTTTTGTTTCCTGTGCTTCTTTATTTATTCTTCCACAGACAGAGTATTGGTTACCAGATAATATTCCGTCGGATTGATCTGTACTCCTTTTACTTTGTTGGAGTATACAAAGATCAGCTGCTGATCTGCCACAAATGCAAATGGCATATCATCCAGTACCTGCTGCTCCAGTTCTCTGGTAAGAGAAACCACTTTGTCGTTATCCGATGTGGTACCAATTTCCGCTGCCAGCGCGTCTACTTTTTCGTTGGAATATCCACCATAATTGTTGCTGGCTCCCGTCGTAAACAACATATTGATAAAGTACGACGGAGTTCCAATCGGCGCCATGGCATAGTTTAAAATAGCAAGATCGAAATCACCCGATGCAAGAGGATCATCCAGCACATCCTGTGTCTCAATGGAAAGCTCAATTCCAATCTGGGACAGTTCTGCCTGAAGCATATCAGCAAGCTGGATGCAGTTGTCATTGTAGCTGTAAGTCAGCACTTTGAACGAAAGATTCACGCCGTCTTTGTCGAGGATACCATCTCCATCGGTATCCTGGTATCCTGCATCTGCAAGAATTTCTTTTGCTTTATCCGCATCGTAGGAATCGACGGTCAGATTTAATCCGTCTGTACCGCCAAATGCCAGGTTGTCCGGATAAATTCCATAGCACGGAGTTGCAAATCCCTGATAAACAACATCTGCATAGCCTTCACGGTCAATACAGTAATTGATTGCCTGACGTACTGCCAGATCGTCCAGTCCTTCTGTTTTCAGATTGAAGCTTAAAAAGTTTGCTCTTGTTGTCGTCACGGTATCGGTTGTATATTTCGAAGTATCTGTGAACTTTGATGCTCCGTTTGCTGTTTCCTGTGCGATCAGGTCAATCTCTCCGTTAGCAAGTGCCATATCCAGCGCATCCTGATCGTCGATAATTTTCAGCTCTACGGTGTCTGCCTTCGGAGCGCCGCCCCAGTAATTTTCGTTGGCACGCATTTTGACATCCGTCATAGCGGTAAACGAAGTTGCAACGTAAGGTCCTGTGCAGGAAACACCAAGCTCCTCATCCGGTTCTTCTGTTGCATCATAAATACCGAGAAGCGGATCACACAGATCATTTAACAGTGTTGGATTTGGTTCCGGCGTTACAATTGTAAATTTCATGCCGTCTGCTTCCATGGATTTGATTTTTAAGGTCGAATCTGCTCTCTCATTTTTCTCATAGGTACGCTCAAAGCATGCTTTTACTGCTTTTGCATCTACCGTTTTTCCGTTTGAGAACGTTACGCCATCACGAATGGTGAAAACCCAAGTATTTTCATCCGGTGTCTCTACCGATTCTGCGATCCATGGCTGCGGCTCAATATTTTCATCCAGACGGTACAGATTTTCGCTGATTCCATAGATGGACATGATCCAGCCATCCCAGTTATACGCAACGTCCAGACTTCTGCACCAAAGAAACCGGTAGTAGCTCCAAGAACGAGATCTGCTCTTTCTCCATCTGTAGTCGTTTCCCCGGACTTTGAAACTGCGCCTGCTGCTTCCTCGGATGCTGAAGTCACACTTGCTGCTTCCGAACCTGATTTGGAAGATGTTTCACTCTCATTTGCCGTGCCGCATCCCGTTGCAAGAGATGCGAACAGGCAGGCTGCCATCATGACACTTACAATCTCTTTTTTCATTTGATTTTTCTCCTCTTTTTTGGTTTTTCCCGTCTTTCAGACGATCTTTTTTATGGAATCATCTGTCCGCCTTTTCGCGTTGCAGGTGGTTTCATCTTGAATTTAATTTTCTGTTCTTGCTTCTTTCTTATGTACAAACTCGCTCAGTCGGTCTCCGAACAGCTGAAAAACTGTCACAACCAGAAACAGGGCCAGACCATTAAAAACGATAATCCATGGTGCTTTCTGCAGATAATCTCTCGCCTCGCTCATAACGGCTCCCCACTCTGCGGTAGGACGCGCAGCACCGAGTCCCAGAAACGAAAGTCCTGCCATACTGAGGATTACACTTCCAATATCCATAGCCGCTGTTACAATAAGGCTTCCCATCATATTGGGCAGAATATAGGCTGTTATCATGCGATAAAGCGGTACACCGTTCATTCTTGCGGCATATATATAATTTTCCTGTTTCATGGAAACCACAAGACTCCGGGAAAGCCGTGCATACGTTGTCCAGTACACGGCGCTTAAGGCAAGCACGCCGTTCCACAGGCCGACACCTAAAATTCCCGCAATCGCAATCGACAGTACAAAAGCAGGAAAAGCCTGGAAAACCAGCGTGATTTTCATCAGAATCTCATCCAGAACCCCGCCTGCAAATCCGGCCAGAATTCCAACCAGTGTTCCCACCAGAAATACGATTCCGACAATCAGAAGTGCTGTATAAATCGATGTCCTGCTTCCCGCCAGAATACGGCAGAACACGCACCGCCCCAGATTGTCCGTTCCAAACAAATATTCTTTGCACGGCGATAAGAATGCATTTCTTACATTCACCGCATACGGATCGTGGCGGATCAGATGCGGACCGATTACCGGGATGATTAAGATAACTGCGAGAAACAACAGACTGATTTTAAATTTTCCATCCATTTTTTCATCGTGCACTCTTTTCCCTTCTGACTCTTGGAACCAGAATCTGACACAAAAACTCTACTGCAGCATTTATCAGCAGGTAAATCATTGCCATCCAGACAACATAAGCCTGAATCACCGGATAATCCCGCGCGCTGATGGATGTCACAGCAAGTCTTCCGACTCCCGGCCAGGAAAAAATAGTTTCCACAATGGCAGAACCGCCAAGCAGAGTTCCAAATGACATGCCAAGCAACGTAACAATCGGAAGCATACAATTTTTCAGCACGTGGAAAAAGAGAATCCGGTTCTCCGAAGCTCCTCTTGACTTTAAACCATCGACATACTCCTGTTCCAGCTCCTGAAGCACAATGCCGCGAATCTGGCGGATATACCAGGCAGACAGTGTCAGCGCCAGGACAAGAGCCGGCATAATAATTCCTTTTCCACTTACCGATCCTATGACCGGCAGAAGCTGCAGTTTCATGGACAGTACATACATCATCAGCAGCGCCAGGAAAAAGGATGGAAGGGAGGACAGAAAATAAGTGACGAAACGAATCATATTGTCAAACCCTCTGTCCTTATACTTCGCACACAGTACTCCGATCGGAAAGGAAATCAGGATCGTAAGCGCGAGCGCTGCCACTGTCAGAAGCAGAGTCGCCGGAATCGTTTTCTTTAACTCGCCGGCCACGGCTTTTCCTGTTTTATAGGATTCTCCCAGATCTCCGTGGAAGAATTCATTCAGCCATCTTCCATACTGCACGGCAAAGGGATCATTCAGGCCAAGCTCTTCCCGTTTTAATTCCAGTGCCTTTTCCGAAACACGCATACCGGATTTTTTCAGTGCCACCATTGCCGGATCTCCCGGCGAATGATAAACCAGTAAAAAAGAAAGGAACGTAATTCCGATCAGCAGAAGTATTGTTTTTCCGATCACTGTTAACCATTTTTTTATCATGCTATTCCTCTACTTTACGCGCGGAGCATAAAAAGCGGGGTCAATGCAAAATTAATTTTTCTACATCATCCCAGACTTTTTTCCAGACCTCCCTGTCTGCCGTTGCTTCGCAAAAACCAGCCCGACGAATCATCCTCAGATCTTCTGTCGGACGCGCGCATCTGCTCAGAATCAGATTTCTGGCGATTTCTTCCATCTTATACGCTTCATCATATGCATTGAAATCAAAAACTTCTGCATCCTCTACATTTCTGTGATCCTCTTCGAATGCATTCTTCTGTTTGTCATCAAAAGATAGTTATACCATCCTGCATCAAAATTTAAAAGAATGCCTCCTTTTTTCAGAACACGGCACCATTCCTGATATGCCTTCTGCGGTTCTTCCAGATTCCAGGTGAGATTTCTTGTTACAATTACATCAAAACTTCCGTCCTGTATGTTTTCTAGATTCTGCACATCTCCTCTCATCCATGTGATCCTGGAAGCATACGTTCCCGCATTCTGCATAGCATGGTTCAGCATTTCCTGCGTATAATCTACCGCGGTCACATCATACCCTCTTTTTGCCAGGCTAATGGCGAAAAATCCAGGACCAGTTCCCATATCGGCTATTTTTATCTTTTTATCCTCTGGAATTTCTTTCAATATGACATCCATCCAGCTCTTTTCATTGCTGTGATTCAGTTCATGACAGACAACATCCGAATAGCTCTCTGCCCGGCGTGTCCAATATTCTTCTACTTCTTTTAACATTTTCATAGTCTGCCTGTTCTTTTCTATCTGTAATTAAAGTCAAAATCCTCTTGCAGGTCTGCTGCAAAAGGATTTTGGAATTGATTTGCAGGAAGCAGAGGAAACGCCCCGAAGCGGAGGAATGGCGGCGATTTACAGCTGTTCCCGCATCCTGCGCGTCAAAAAGTGCGGAACTTTCTGACGTTACAGGATCAAAAATTTTTGACGTAAGCATAATAACATAAAAAAAACGCTAAAATAAGCCCCTCTGGGGGATATTTTTCGCGTTTTTTCAAATTTTTTTTTAATACAACCACTATTTTGCCCATCTCAATTACTTGCGTAAATTCGATGGACACGTCTTATATCCCCATAGCTAAAGCCTTAACTTGACCCATATTTATACAAGATAATTTCGATAAGCAAGCAATGAATATAGTACATCCAGTCCTTGCCAGATAGAACGTACTCCGGGCATACCATCGCTCGGAGCACCTTTCGTCCCTCCAAGAACTCCCAGATCATAAATTGCTTCTTTAAGTGAATACGCTTCAGGAATTTCCTTGCTTTTTCTTGCGCAACAACATAATACTTTCCATTCCTCTTCAGCAAATACGATCCCACTTGAAATTTCCGGACATATTTTCCCAAGATAAGTCAGATTTAATATCTGCATTGCAATGACAGAATATAATAACGTCAGAAAGCTTAATCTCCCATATTCCCTTGCCTGGTTCTTTTCTATTTTGCATCCACTCTTTAATATAAAATGAAACCGTTCTATCTTCCATCTGTGTGCATAACACTGTACCAGCTTTTTTATTTCTTTTTCGCTCTTTACCGTTACCGTTGTCAGCCGTGACATGTGACAATAGGCGGTAATACATAACGCCAGAGCGTGTCTGAAAAAGGCTTTTCGCAGGCTGCGAGTCCCGTTTGTGGGAGATTTTGTCCGAATGAAGGTAGCGTAGCGTGCTACGGCAACTGAATGAGGGCAAAATGCACCGCAAAGTGGTGCTTGCAACACAGCATGTTCACGCTTGAATCAGGTGCTGAGGAAATAGCAATGAATCGTGTTCCTGGTTTTTGCCGGTCTTGCTATTTTCGTAGGTGGGTGATAAAATGACGATAGATCGTGAGATCAAAAAGGGAGGAATGTTGTGGGACGATTCTTTAATTCGAAGGTCAATGCGTTTCAGGATGTGTTAAACTCCAAAATATATATCGATAAAACAGGATTACTGGAATACACCAACAGTGTGATAGACACAACATCAAAGTTTATCTGCAACAGCCGACCCAGAAGATTTGGAAAATCAATCACGGCGGATATGCTCACTGCGTATTACAGCAGAAGTCTGGATACGGAAGAAATTTTCGAAAAACTTGAGGTCGGAAAAACAGCGGATTTTCGAAAGCATCTGAACCAGTACGACGTGATTCATATTGACATTCAGTGGTGTATTGAGCCGGCCGGAGGTGCAGATCAGGTAATCACTTTTATTAACAAAAATGTGATTGAAGAGCTGCGTGAAACATATGAAAAAGAATTATCGGAGGGAACATCGTCGCTTCCGGATGCGTTGTCACAGATCAGTGCAAAAACAGGAAAAAAGTTTATTCTGATTCTGGACGAGTGGGATGTACTGATTCGAGATGAGGCGGCAAATCAGAAAATACAGGATGAATATATCAACTTTTTGCGAGGGCTTTTTAAGGGAACGGAACCTTCGAAATATATTCATCTTGCATATCTGACTGGAATCCTGCCGATCAAAAAAATAAGGACACAGTCTGCACTGAACAATTTTTCAGAATTTACAATGCTGGATGCGAAAGTTTTTGCAAAATACACTGGTTTTACAGAAGAAGAAGTGCAGGCGCTCTGTCGGACATACAACAGCGATTTTGAAAAAGTAAAGCGCTGGTATGACGGATATCTGCTGGAAGAGTATCAGGTTTATAATCCAAAAGCAGTTGTAGAGGTTATGACCTGGAATAAATATCAGAGCTACTGGTCAGAAACGGGCACGTATGAATCAATTGTACCGATGATTAACATGAATTTTGATGGTCTGAAAACGGCAATGATTGAACTGCTGGCAGGCGGATCTGTGAAGGTAGATACTTCAACGTTTCAGAATGATATGATAAACTTTTCCGATAAGGATGATGTGCTCACATACCTCATCCATCTGGGGTATCTGGGATATGATCAGCAGCAGGAAACAGCGTTTGTGCCAAATGAAGAAATACGGCTGGAGCTGACGAAGGCGGTAAAAAGAAAAAAATGGAATGAATGGATTTCGTTTCAGAGAGAATCGGATGCACTGCTGGATGCGACACTGGATGGAGATGCGGAAAGCGTTGCTGAAAAGATAGAAGAAATTCACATGGCCTATACATCTGTAATTCAGTATCACGATGAAAATTCATTGAGCAGTGTGATTTCGATCGCATATTTAAGTGCTATGCAGTATTATTTCAAACCTGTCCGTGAAATGCCGACAGGAAGAGGATTTGCAGATTTCGTGTTTTTACCGAAACCGGAATATATACAGCAGTACCCGGCGATGGTTGTGGAATTGAAATGGAATAAGAGTGCACAGACAGCGTTGAATCAGATCGCGGATAAAAAATATCCGGAGTCTTTGCGACAGTATACGGGAGAAGTTCTGCTAGTGGGAATCAATTACGACAAGAAAAGTAAAAAACATGAGTGTGGAATTGAGAGCTATGAAAAATAGGAGGAATCTGTATGAAAAGATGTAGTTACTGTGGCAAAAAAATAAACGGAAGTGTTGGATTTTGCAGTGATGCATGCGAAAGCCGCTATAAAAAAGTAATGGAAAAAGATGGACCTAAAGTTAAATATTTTATTTCCGGTATTATTTTAGGATTCCTGGTGATGTTTTATGGAATTATATCAAACAGCAGCTTCCTGATAGGGATGGGAAGCATAGTAATAGGAATTGATGTTGTTTTCTTTCCGTTTACCACGCCGGAAACAACCGCTTTTTTGGGATATCAAAAGGCAAAATTAGTGGGCCGCGTAGCAGGTATATTACTGATAGCAGTTGGAATATGGGTGGGGACTATTCACTGATGAACAGAGATGCAGAAGCTGCCGCATTAACGTGCGGCAGCTTATTTTTACAGCAATTCCGCTTTTTTTTGGATCATTGCCAGAAATACCAGCGGTTCTTTTCCGCTACAGGAAACGGCATGGCCGCTGCCGTCCTCGCAGAACGTCGTCATGCCCGCCTGCATCGGATATGTTTTGTTATTATCCTGATATATTCCCTCCCCGGACAGAATGTGATACACTTCCGTCTCGCCGTGATGCTCATGGTACGGGAGCTCATCGCCCGGTAAAATCGTTACTTTTGCAAAGAGTGTCACCTTTCCGGAAAGCGTTCGCCTTCCAGCAATTTTTCTGTTGTGTGTCTGTCTGCCATTGTTCACGTCCTCGTTTTCGTAATCTTTCCTCTGTCAATCTCCACCGTCGTATCGCACAGTGCCGCGATGTCTTCCCGGTTGTGGCTGGCCAGAAGAATCGTTTTTCCTTCCTCTTTTAACTTCAAAAACAGCTGCCGCATCTCCTGCACGCCCTGGTTGTCGAGACCGTTCATCGGTTCGTCCAGGATCAGGAGAGAAGGTTCTTCCATAATCGTCTGTGCAATGCCGAGACGCTGGCGCATGCCGAGCGAATACTTGCCGACATGCTTTTTCGCTTCCGGATCCAGTCCGACTTTTCGGATAGCCTCATCGATCTCCTTTTTCCCGATCTTCCTGCGGATGCCGGCGAGAAACTGCAGATTCTGTCTGGCGCTGTATCCCGGAAGAAAGCCCGGCGTCTCGATGATGGCGCCAATACTCTCCGGCGCTTCAATCTCTTTCCCGATCTGTTTTCCATCCACCAAAACCGCTCCATCGTCCACCCGAAGAAATCCACAGATGCATTTGAACAGAACCGTCTTGCCACTTCCGTTTCTTCCGATCATTCCGTGAATTTTTCCTTTTTCAAAACTCAGGCTGATCCCGTCCAGCGCCGCGTAGCTGCCAAACTTTTTTGTCACGTTTTCTATTCTTATCTTTTCTTCCATTCTTTCAGATTTCCTCCACAAAGTTCAGATCCTTTTTCCGAATCCCGAGATACGAGAGGATCGTGCATGCGCCGATGACAATCGCAAAGACACTGTAAACATATGCCATCGACGGCCCGTTTCCATACCCCTGCCACTTGTAGCTCGCAATGTTCATCCAAAGCGGCGGTGCGCAGTAATAGCCGATTGTGATGTTGGAAAATTTGCTGAGCAGAAGCGCGGTGAGTGCGATGCCGCAGTTGATGACGATTCCAAATCCCCTGTGTACCAGAAAATTTCCGGCATAACTCACAACGCCTGTCATAACCGACAGGCACCAGATTGCAAGCATTGTGAGCCCCATTGCCTCCTGCGGCGAAAATCGCGAAAGGATCAGATAATCCAACGGTTCCTGGTCAAAGGTATATGCCGCATTCGTCTGAGCCAGCGTACTGATCACCTTCCCCCATCCGGTTTCCCACCCTACATTCGGAAACACAAGCAGTACCGGAATCATACTTAAGCATATGGTGTAAAAAAAGGAAACAACCACAATGTATAGCATGTTTCCCCAAAACCAGCTTTTCCGCCCGGCCCGCAGAATCTGCCACCCGCTGTTCGGTTCCAGAAACGGAGCATCACAGAAAAGCAGCAGAGCCCCAAGAACGATGATAATCTGGTCTCCATTATATCTGGTCATAAACGGCAGCATCCAAAAAGTCACATCAACTCCGGTCTGCTCGCAGAAGCCTCGAATACCCACCGTCATTACATGAAAAAGGATCGCAATCCACAACAGCGCAACATAAAACCGTGGTGTTGTGAATGTTTTCCGCAAACGTATCTGACATACCCGAAGGCTCATCCGTATTCTATCCATTCTGCTCCCTCCTCTTTACCATTCGCACGAAAATTACACCTTCCATTCCTGTCAGAATGAGGAAATAACCAGCTATCACAAAAAAATCCTTAAAATTCTGGATACTTCCCCCATGGAGCTGGTACCATCTCATCTGCCCCGGCAGCTGCAGCGCTTCTGCTACAAGCTGGCTTGCATAATAAAAAAGAGCCGGTGTGCTGACCAGCACAAACAGATTTTTTATTTTCCCCGATATCATAAGCGCAAAAACTGCCATAAATGCATATTTGACAGCCTCAATTCCAAATCTTGCGGCAAGGTAAAACGGCAGGACGAGTCCATTTCCATAGTTTAAACCGCCTGTTAATGTTTCAAGCTCTTCTTTTTTTATCCACGGTATTTTTAATGCCAAAACGCCATAAACAACTGCCATTCCCAGAAAAATACTGATCACAGAGCCGAAAAAGGCCACTACCAGATGCGACCAGCAATACGCTGTTCTCCCTATGCGTGTCTCAATGCATCTAAGATAGCCATTTCTGCTGTCTTCCCAATAGCTCAGCGCAAACGGCAGCACAGCCAGCACAGAAAACACTTCAAAAAATGCACCCACACCATGGCTGCTGACAACCAGGTAATATACCGATACATTCCACCGGCTCTGCATTGCTTCCTGACTGATGTTCAACACAGTAACCAGCATCGCACCTGCAATGGCAAAATAAAATTTTCCTGATAAAAGCATTCTCGTAAAATCCATTTTTATCATTCGAAAAAAATTCATGAAAGATCACCTTCTTTCTGTTTTGATTTTCGAGATAGTTTTACTGGTTGATACATTCCATCCCTCGAAACTTCTCTGCGTCTCTATAAAAGATGTGACCCCGCTTAGCCCGGAGCCACATCTTTCACAAAAATAATTTATTCTTTGAGTAAATCATAAAGCTCAGACAAACTCACCCCGCAATTTCCCGTCCATCCAGTGCATTGATGTAAACATACTGTTCGATCTCATCTTCTATAAATCGAAACTGCCACGCAGGAATCATATCACACATCCAATGCCCCGTTTCATTTCTTCCCGTTGTCATCGGGTAATAAATCAGTTTCATCTGATCCAGCGTAATCGGCTCGGCAATTGCCAAATCATACTTATTTCTCAGCGTTTCCAAAATAATATCTTTTTCCACAAGAGATACCGGTTCCTTTTCCCGAATAGCATAGTGATTAACTGCTTGAAGATATTGAATTCCTTCCTTTGTTATAACGGCCTGTATTTTAGATGACGGAATATAAAGATCATCCTGCCGGTTAATTTCATTGCATAATACGGGAATCCCATTCAGATAACCCTGAAAAAACAACAGTAAACAATCATCTGCTTTTGACCACTCATATTTCTGAATCTTCTGAGGCTTTAGCAATTCTCCATTCTCGATTGCCTGTTCCATTAATTCCTGCTGTTTTTCCATCTGTTTATACGAAAAACTGTATTTACTGGTCAATTCAACCTTTTCCCAGTCTCCAATCCATCTAACAAACTCTTTTCCCTCCTCTATCAGCTTTTCTTCGTCTTCCAATGAAATTTCCTGCTCATTGTCTCTGACTAAAATCCCTTCACCATAGGCTGATGTAATATATTCAACAGGTAAATTATAATAAACTTTTTTTCCTTCTTCCGTTTCTACTCCTAATATATTGCTGACAGACACCGTTCCATTTTGATTTTTTAATTGTTCGCCAAGTATTCCCTCATACGAATAACAAACATCCGGCTCTCCTGTGTCTCCTTTTCTTGTTTCCAATCCACTTTCCGGGATTTTCCCAAGTATTTTATTGAACACACTTTCTCCTTGAAATCCATCCACTTCTATCACACATTTTTCAAACTCGTTCCATTTTTTGTCAGGCATGTCAACAACCGCATCAATTTTTGCCTGACTGCCAAGCTGAAAACTAATATGCTCACCATCGCTTAATTCCTGATCATTTTCATGTGTCACATTTGTTTCCGTTTCATCATTGCTGATAGAAATATTCCGTTCTTCTCCATTTTCCTGTTTTTTTACCTGCTGCAAATTTTCTGACTCATTCCCCATATTCTGACAACCCGAAAGAAGCAGCAATATCGTCAGAACTCCCAACACTTTCTTTCCCATATATCCCCTCTTTTCAAAATTTCGTTCTTTCTCTTCTGTACTCGAAGCATAACGAAAATTTTCTCCATCGTCAACGGATCTGGGATATCATGCTCTATCTGGGATAATCGGTACAGATGGCAAAAAATAAGACTTTGTCCTTTGAAATCCGCATTCTTTTTGCTTCCTTCATACAAACAAAGTCTTTTTTATTGCGTTCTATGAGGTAGGTATCAAAAGGTCTTTTGACACTGATATCATTTTATCGGAAACACTGCCTCTGCGCAAAACAAATCTCCTGTCTCATAATACTTTAACGCGCCACCTACCTTTTGCATCGTCCGTTTTACACTTTTGTGCCCAATCCCGTGGCTGCTTGTATCTTTCTTCGTCGTATTCAAACTTGAATTTTCATTTAAAACAGATTTCTCTATTTTGTTTTGAATCTCCAACCGAAGATATCCCATTTTTTCCTCTACAAAAATTATAATTTCTTTCTTCTCTGTAACTTTCCGCTCTGCTTCAATCGCATTATCCATAAGATTTCCAAACACAGAGCAAAACTCCAAATCATCAATTTCTTCCATTTTGCTCAGAATCGTACATTTCACATCTACTTTTTCACTTCTCGCAAGAGTAATTTTTGTATTAATCATAGAATCCACATAACTGTTTCCGGTCTGAATCAGCGTCTGCACATCTTCAATTTTCTGATTAATTTTTTCCCATACCTTTACCATTTCCGACTGCGGCATGGTCTCCATTGCCTCTTGCAGAGGTAAAAGATAATTTTTCAAATCATGTTTAAATTCTCGTAATTCTTCATTACTTCTCGTAATAATTTCCATACTTTCCTTTGAATATTTCTCTTTTTCTTTCATCAGTTCATATTCTAGCTTTGTTTGATTATCCTTGCTCATTTGCTGTACTATAAAGTACATAATCAGGCACATCAGCCAGATACAGCATACGCACAGCAAAATCCATTTCTGTTCCTGCATCTGCACACTTGGCAGATCTCTTACTACCAAAATCATAGTATCTCCCGCAATAATTGAGAAAACAAGGTTGCATCCCATGCAATCCATTGCCAGCTTATCAGATTCTCTCGTTCAAACAAAAGACTATTTAGTAATTTACCAACAAAAAAATAAGAAATTTTGATAATAGCACGAGCGCAATTCTTACTGTATCCTGATCTTGAATAAACGATGCAACACTTTCTTGAAGGACAAAACTGCCGCCGAAAAGGATCGCTGTGTTTACCATCATCAATACTGCTCTCGCAACTACCGCTGCAGTAACCTTTCTCAGAACACTTCCCCGTGTACCCACCATCAAATAGACAAAAAGCCAAATCAATGTGATCCACATTTCCCACCTGTCATATAACGCAGGATACTTTTCCAACGCAGGAAAGATTAGCCCAAATAGTACTGCAATTCCCCACAAAATTTTACCTTTTTTCCCTCTGGGTTTCTGCTGCATAAAATCCATGCAGAATTCCAACAAAAGTATGTTTTCCCAAACAGAAATTGCAAGTTCAAAAACCTTCCAAAATGCTGCACTCATTCCATCACCACTCCCATAATTTTCATTCGAACCTGATTCAGATAATTTCTGCTGACAGGAATGCTTTTCCCGTTCAATAGCAGAAGTTCTTTTTCGCGCAACCGATATACATAGTTCATGTTAACCAAATATCCTTTATGGGTCCTTACAAATTTATGCGCTTCTAGTTTTTTCTCCGCTTCTGACATTTTCATCCTTACGCGAATCGCCTCATCCCTCGTATCTTTTTCCCGATAAAAAAGCAGATAGTTCTTCTCGCTCTCCACAAACCAGATATCACGCAATGCAAGTTTTACACTCTGACGCCCTGTCTGCAGTTCTATTTGGGGAACTTTCTTTCCTGCCTTTTTCTGCAGTTCCAGCATCTGCGGCTCCAGTTCCTCATCCAGATGTGCCTTGCGGATAAAAAGAACGGATGATACACCAATGACTGAAACACCAGATCATCCTTATTCGATACAAACACAATGCAACATTCCCTGTTCCACTTTTTCAGATACGATGCACCTCAAATCCATTCACTTCCGGCATATCAATATCAATAAAAAAACAGAAATCTCATCAAGATTTTTGATTCCTTCCAGCATCTCCTTCGCAGATACGTAGCACTCCATTTCCACTGCAATCTTATATTTCTGACATAAACCTCGAATTCTGATTTCCAGTTTATTTAAAAACACTTTATCATCATCGCATAAAATTAAATTCATTATTTTCCCCCGTGCTTCTTATCGAAGATTCTACTTCTCAACAGCATACCAAATTTTTTCTTTTCTCTCAAGTAACCTGGGATAACATGCATGATCTGGGACAAACATCAGATCATTCTGCTCTGAGAGCTTTTTTGCCTGACGGGAAAATGTAACGAGATTTTCCCTCGAGAAAAAAAACAACACCTGAACCGTTTTGCCAACTCAGGTGTTGTTACAATAAATTTATATCGCCCGCAAAGGCTGTTACGCCACCACATCCTCAAACTGCGAATTGTAAAGATTTGCATAGAACCCGTTTGCCGCGAGCAGTTCTTCGTGATTTCCTTGCTCGATGATGTCTCCGTCTTTCATGAGAGAATCAGATCCGCATCACGAATCGTGGACAGCCGGTGGGCGATGACGAAGCTTGTTCTGCCCTTCATCAGGTTATCCATGGCTTTCTGGATCTCGATTTCGGTTCTTGTGTCGACGGATGAGGTTGCCTCGTCGAGGATCAGAATCTTGTTGTCAGCAAGGATTGCGCGTGCAATCGTCAGCAGCTGTTTCTGTCCCTGCGACACATTGCTGGCATCTTCATTCAGTTCCATCTGATAGCCGCCCGGCAGGGTCTGGATGAAGTGGTGGGCTCTTGCGGCTTTTGCTGCTGCGATGACTTCCTCATCTGTTGCATCGAGCCGGCCGTAGCGGATGTTTTCCATGATGGTTCCCTTGAACAGCCACGTATCCTGCAGGACCATACCGAAGGCATCGCGCAGCTCTCTGCGGTTGAAGTCTTTGATGTTGTGGTCGTTCAGCAGAATGGCTCCGCTGTTGACATCGTAGAAGCGCATCAGCAGTTTGACCATCGTCGTCTTTCCGGCTCCGGTCGGGCCGACGATCGCGGTTTTCTGGCCCGGTTTTACTTTGGCGCTGAAATCGTTGATGATGATCTGCTCCGGGTTATAGCCGAAATGTACGTGGTCGAAGGTGACTTCTCCTGTCACAGTCTCGATTGCTGCCGGATTCTCGACAATCTGGTCTTCCTCTTCCTCGTTCAGGAATTCAAAGACACGCTCGGATGCCGCCGACATCGACTGTACCATGTTGATAACCTGCGCAATCTGCTGGATCGGCTGGGTAAAGTTTTTCACATACTGGATAAATGCCTGGATATCACCGATCGTGATCACGTTTTTGATCGCCAGAAGTCCGCCGGTCAATGCCACGCAGGCGTAGCCTAAATTTCCGACAAACATCATAATCGGCTGCATCATACCGGATAAAAACTGGGATTTCCATGCAGAATCGTAAAGAATATTGTTGGTTTTTTCAAACTCTTCGATCGTATCCTTCTCGCGGTTGAATGCCTTGATGACGAGATGGCCGCCGTAAACCTCCTCAACCTGACCGTTGATATGGCCTAAGTATTCCTGCTGGGCACGGAAGAATTTCTGTGATTTCTTTGTCACGAGTCCGATGAGTCCCATTGAAATCGGCAGGATCACAAGCGCGATCAGCGTCATCAATGGGGAGATACTCAGCATCATGATCAGAACACCGATGAGCGTTGCCAACGAGGTGATGATCGTCGTGATACTCTGGTTCAGTCCCTGGCCAAGCGTATCGACATCGTTTGTGATGCGTGAGAGCACTTCACCGTACGTGCGGCTCTCAAAATATTTCATCGGCATACGGTTGATCTTCTCCGAAATCTCTTTTCGAAGCTGATAGCACACCTTCTGCGTCACGCCCGTCATGATCCATCCCTGGATGAAGCTGAACAGGGCGCTCATCAGATACAGGCCAAGTACAAACAGCAGAATCGTTCCGATTCTTGCAAAATCAATGCTTCCTGTGCCCCGGATCTTTTCCATCAGTCCCTCGGACAGTGCGGTCGTAGCTTTTCCGAGAATCTTTGGTCCGGCAACGTTGAACACCGTTGAGCATGCGGCACAGATCATAACAATAAAAATCGCAATTTTATATTTTCCGATGTACTGGGCGAGCTGTTTGATCGATTTTTCAGATCTTTCGGCTTCTCGCCCGGCTGCATGCCGCGGCCCATCCGTCCCATCGGTCCTCTTTTGCGCGGCTGCTGGTTCATTTCATTACTCATGGTCAGCCACCTCACTTTCCTTCAGTCCAAGCTCTTTCTCTGACAGCTGGGATTTCGCAATCTCCTGATAAACCTCGCAGCTTCTCAGCAGTTCCTCATGCGTACCTTTTCCGACTACTTTTCCGTCATCGAGCACCAGAATCTGCTCCGCATGGAGAATCGTGCTGATCCGCTGTGCCACGATGATCACGGTGCTGTCTTTGACATTCTCCGCCAGTGCTTTTCGAAGCGCCGCATCCGTTTTCAGGTCAAGTGCAGAAAAACTGTCGTCGAAAATAAAGATTTTCGGGTCTTTTGCAATCGCACGCGCAATCGCCAGACGCTGTTTCTGTCCGCCGGATACGTTCGTTCCGCCCTGTGCAATCGCGGTTTCGTATTTGTCATCTTTTGCCTCGATAAACTCGGTTGCCTGCGCAATTGCGGCTGCCTTTTCGATCTCCGCATCCGTCGCATCGTCTTTTCCGAAGCGCAGGTTGGATGCGATCGTTCCCGAGAACAGCACACCTTTCTGCGGCACGAAACCGATCTCATCGCGCAGATCCTTCATCGTAATGTTTCGAATATCTTTTCCGTCGAGCGTAATCTTTCCGCCCGTCACATCATAGAGACGTGGGATCAGGTTGACCAGCGTCGATTTACCGCAGCCGGTGCTTCCGATGATCGCCGTCGTCTTGCCAGGCTCGGCAACAAAGTCGATGTCATGCAGCACATCCTCCTCGGCGCCGGATAACGGAAGTTGACGTGATCGAAGCGGACAACTCCGTTATGAACCTCCAGCTGCTCCGGATTTTTGACATCCTGAATGGAGGATTCTGTCTGAATGACTTCATCGATACGGCCGGCGGCAACAACGGCACGCGGCAGCATGATTGACATCATTGTCAGCATCAGGAAAGACATGACGATCATCATGGCGTAGGTAATAAATGCAGTCATTGCACCGACCTGCATCGTGCCGGCATCGATTTTATGTGCACCGAACCATACGATTCCGACGGTCAGCACGTTCATAATCATCATCATACCAGGCATCATAAAGGTCATAACGCGGTTGGTGAACAGGGTTGTTTTGGTCAGTTCCTTATTCGCACCGTTGAAGCGCTCTTCCTCTTTGTCCTCTCTTCCGAACGCACGGATGACAGAGAGTCCGGTCAGGATTTCACGCGATACGAGGTTGATGTTGTCAACCAGTTTCTGCATCAGCTTAAATTTCGGCATCGCAAGGGAGACAAGCAGCATCACGTATCCGAGAATGACGATGATCGCAAGAACAATGATCCATTCCATACCGGCTCCCGTTTTCATGACTTTCAGCACACCGCCGATGCCAAGGATCGGAGCGTAGGCAACCATTCGCAGCACCATGACGGAGACCATCTGGATCTGCTGGATATCGTTCGTGCTTCGGGTAATCAGCGATGCGGTGGAGAACTGATCCATCTCCGCATTGGAGAATCCGACAACCCGTTTGAATACTTTTTCGCGCAGATCGCGGCCGATTCCGGCGCCGACGCGGGAGGCAAACAGTCCGACGAGAACAGTTACCACACCCATCAGGAGTGCCATGCCGACCATCTTGAGGCCTGCAGTCAGAAGGTACGTTTTCTGAATCTGGTCTACATCGAGACCCGCCGCTTTGTCTGCGGAAACTGCATACGCAATGCCCATCGATTTTACTAGGGAGCTTCCCATCGTATCAAGCGTTTTTTCCATGCTGTCGCGCATCGAGAGCACGGTGTCTTTATCCATCTGTCCGCTCTCGAGCATCGCTGCAAAGATTGGACGGACATCCACACAGGTGACTTCGACTTTGTTTCCATCGTCATCCTCTTTTTCCTGCTGGAAGCTCTTCAGCTCCACATGCATCATCTCGCCGATCTGCTCAATCGTCATGTTTTCAAACACCGACGCATCCTGACCGGTCTGCTGTGCCATGAGTTGTTTAAAGGTATCCTCCTCCATCGCACCCATCTGGTAATTCATCAGCAGTGCAACGGTCAGTGTATCGTCTGTTTCATCAAGTTCTTTTTCAGAAGCTTTGTTCCGTTCATAATAGCCGTCCTTTTTCGTATAGAGGCTTTCCCATAAATCCACCTCATCATCCGTCATGATAAACTCGGCCGTCTGAAATTCTTCCTCGGTGATCCGTTTCGGCGTAACGTGCTCGACGCCGCTGTTCTGAATGCCCACATCGATGATGTCGGATGTATACGACGGGAGCGACAGGTCGCACCACGCCTGGACAAACAAAAGCATAAGAATCACGAGAATCGATTTCCAGTACGGGAGCATATTCTTGAAAATCTTACTCATTTTTTCCCCTTTCTGTCTTTTTTTGTGTACCAGCTTGCCGGCACACTAATTCTGTCGTTTTCGGGTGTCAATTTCTTTTTCTGCGATCTCATAGATACGATCCAGATAATCAACCAGCTGATCTATATCCTCTTCCTTTAACTGTGACATCACAGAGCAGCCAAAGTCCTGCATTCTGTCCCGTACCTCTTCCCCCTTTTTCCAGCCCTTCTCTGTCAGACTGATATACGTATTTCTGCGGTCTTTTTTGTCAACGCTCCGCTCTACATATCCTTTTTCTTCCAGTCCGCGCAGTGTGCGCGACACAGCCGGCGGAAGTGTTTTGGTCTTCGCCGCCAGCTCTGAGCTTGTAATTTTTCCGTTTTCTCCCATTTGCAAAATCGCACCCATAACGGAAAATTCGGAACTGCTGAGTCCCGGAACCAGGTCTGATACGTTCAGTTTTTTAAACTGGTGCACCGCACGAAACAGTTTTTCAAATGCATCCTTCATATTATCCCCCTCCTTTTTGTGCAAATACTTAACAGTGTTATTTATTTACGCGTGTTAAATAATAACACCGGCAAATTTCCATGTCAAGAAATTTGCCAGTGTTTATGTTTTTTTTAGAATTTACGCTACTCAAATAGAATTTGACAAACGCTGCCATTTTGTTTAGATTAGAAGCAAATACGAAAGGACACCTTCATTCCCATGCCAGGTTTTATCTTACATCTCACCGCAGCCCAAATGCTGTTAAAGCACCTCCCGTCCCACCCGGATTTTCCATATCCGATTTCATCGGTAAATGATTTCCTAATCGGAAATCTTCTGCCGGATGCGACGCAGCAGAAAGAATCCTCCCATTTCCGCGACCCGCTTTACCGCGAAAAAATGATGGTATTCCCGGATCTTACACGGTTTACAGCGAAATACCGTTCACTTCTGCCAGATTCGAGCGCACTGGGATATTATTTTCATCTTTATATTGACCGGAAATTTTTTAAGGATTTCATTCCGCAGATTGTGGAATTTTATAATGCGGATGGAGAAATTACAGATATGAGAGATGAGATTGCAACGGTTTATATCAAAAAATCGCGGACATCCATTCCTTTTTCCAGATATCTCACGGAGGAGTATTATTACGGGGACTATACACGAATGAATACATATCTTGTCAACCGCTATTGCATCCCGCTCGATCTCAATCCTAACGTCACGAACCCTGGAATCGCAGAAATTCCGTATGAGAACGTCCAACAGGTACTTGACCTCCTCCATCACTTCCTCTCCGTCCCGCCGGAAGCCGCGCAGGATCTGAAGGTCTTTCCGCTTGAAGAACTGCTTGCGGCACTGGAACAATATGTAGAAGAGTTTTTGGCTGTGCCGAATAAGTATATTTCATAATTCTCCATTCAAAAAGGAGCAGAACCCACACCAGATTCCGCTCCTTTTTCAGAATGTAATTTTTCCGTTTCCTCTTACACTACATCTTGAACGATCCATTCTCTGTCATCCGTATCCATTTGTTTTTTTCTTCGATATTCCGTTGGTGTCCTCCCATAATATTTCTTAAATGTTTTGCAAAATAATCCATATTTTCAAATCCCGTCTCGCCGGAAATTACAGTTATCTTTTTCTCCGTCGTGGCCAGAAGCTTTGCAGCCTCCTGCAGACGATACTTCACCAGATAATGCACCGGCGTATCGTGAAGATATCTTCGGAACAGATTCAATGCCGTACTTTTGCTCACCATAGCCTGCCCGGCGATATCCTCCAATGTAAGATTCTGTCGGAAATTTTGATGAATATATTGCATCATCAGCTGTGTTCTTCCTGTGAGGATGCCGTATTTTCTCTTTTTTTCTGCAGCACTTCCGAATCCATGTGCAAATAAAGCAAGTGCCACAATTCCTGCGTCAGAAATAAAGTAACCAGTTCCCGGTCTTTGTCTGATTCCTGCGCTTTGAGAATTTTCTGCATGAGCTCCAGTGCTTCTGCCTGCCATTTTATTTCCCTGCAAAAGACAATGCAGTCCACCTTACACGCCTGTATCGGTGCAATGTATTTTTTGTAAATCAGGCTGTCTGCCGGAGCGAGAAATGTCGGTTTCAGAACGAAATTTGGCACAATCGCATGGCCTTCAGAAAAATAGCGATGCAAAATCTTTGAGTTAATAAAAATGCCCGTTCCCTGTCCCAGTGAAAACTGCTTTTCGCCAACCCAGAAGGTTGCTGTTCCCTCCTGTACAAAAACAAACTCAAACTCCACATGCCAGTGCCATTCTACACAATGAAAATCAAACAACGCAAGATCGTCGTAATACAATTGAAACGGATATTCACTGTTTCCATGCTGTATCGTTTCCATCATGCTTTCATCCGTTTGGATCTTGTTATAAAATGTATTAAATTCCATCTTTCCCCGCCTCCGTTTTTCAGGCACGCCCCTCTCTATTTTACGATATTATACAATAAACAGACGATATATTCCAGTGAAAGCGACACTATTTTACGTTATTATACAAAAAGAATCGTTGTCGCTCCATGGAACACGGTGAACGGCAACGAAACGAACACTACGGCCGCAGCAGTTCTGCCATTTTAAAAAACGGAGTATATCATCATGAAAAAGAACTACCACAAAACCTTAATTGCCTGTTATCTTGGATTTATCACGCAGGCAATTTCTGCAAATTTTGCACCTTTACTATTTCTTACCTTTCACAGAACTTACCATATTTCTCTTGGAAAAATTGCGTTTATCTCGACAGTATTCTTTTTCACACAACTTCTTGTCGATTTGTTCTGTGCCAGATATGTCGATAAAATCGGTTATCGCAGGTGTGTCGTTGCTTCTGAGATTCTTTCCGCCTGCGGCCTGATTGGACTTGCCTTTCTGCCCAATATTCTGCCAAATGCCTATGCAGGAATTTTGCTCAGTGCCATGATCTATGCCGCCGGAAGCGGACTGATTGAGGTTCTTGTCAGCCCAATCGTAGAGGCTTGTCCGTTTGACAATAAGGACAGCGTTATGAGTCTGCTTCACTCCTTTTACTGCTGGGGGTCTGTAGGCGTCATCTTACTTTCCACTGCTTTTCTGGCAGTTTTTGGTATGGAACGCTGGCCGATCCTCGCATGTATCTGGGCTGTACTTCCACTGTACAATACGTTTAATTTCCTTTCCTGCCCGATTGAATCACTCACCGGAAGCGAAGAAGGACTTACCATTCGTCAGCTGTGCCGTCTTCCCATTTTCTGGATTTCCCTTGTTCTTATGGTCTGCGCCGGAGCAAGCGAGATTTCGATGGCGCAATGGGCTTCCGCTTATGCCGAGTCTGCATTAGGTCTCTCAAAAAGCATTGGAGACATTGCAGGACCGTGCCTGTTTGCTGTGATGATGGGCATCAGCAGAACCTTCTATGGTAAATACGGGGAAAAAATTGACTTAACAAAATTTATGATCGCATCCGGTACACTTTGCCTGATCTGTTATCTGGCTGCAGCTCTCGCACCATATCCTCTTTTAAATCTTATAGGCTGCGTTGTGTGTGGTTTCTCTGTAGGAATTATGTGGCCGGGAACCATCAGTATTTCATCCTCTAAAATTCCACTCGGCGGAACTGCACTGTTTGCACTTCTCGCCATGGCCGGAGATATGGGCGGTTCCATTGGCCCATTTGTTATTGGATTTGTCACACAAAACACCGGCGACGATCTGAAGGCAGGTATGCTGGCCGGCTGCATTTTCCCTGCTGTACTGATTTTGTCTGTTTTTCTGCTCCGACAAAGGAACGCAGAGCAAAAATAAGCACCGAAGAGATACTGTAACGTGTCTCAGACACAGGAGCCGGACAGTCCGGCTCCTTTTTTCATGTCTCTGCAATATTTCTCACAACTCCCGAAAACAGAATCGATCCGTCCTGCCCCGTGACAAGAAACAGGAATGGACGATCCAGTACGAAGTCGATTTCGTCGTCCGGTATTTCTGCTGCGGTTTCTGAAACGCCGAGTTCTGTATACGCTGCTCCGGTTACTCCGTTTTCGTCGATTTCAAGCATGGCGGCGTGGTCTGCTTTGCTCAGGTATAAATTCTCTTTGTCCCCTGTTAATGGGCTGAAATCTGCCAGATCCGCATCCAGTGCATCCGTTACACCCAGTGCGCGCACCGTTTCGATCAGGTCTGTTTTCTCCGATACTTTAAATTTAGGAACAGACAGGTTCACCATAGGGGAATACCAGTTATCACTGCTTTCATCCCGCCGTATAACCTTCATCAGATCCGGATCCGATACCAGTTCATTGACATCGGTATTTTCATCCGGAAGCAGGAAATACATGGAGCCGCTGTCCTGAAGGCTAAGGCTGACTGCACGGAAATGTTCGCCCTGGTAGACATCCATCCATTCCGTTTTCTTCATCATGTCCACAGTGGTATCTCCCGCAGCTCCGTGGAAGGTTTCCTTCTCTGTATTTACTTCCCAGAAATTCTCCCGCCACATCGCCTTATAATAGATGGTTGATACCAGTTCAAATACCGTTTCCGGGGCGATCGCCATATTTTCGGTGTATTCTTTTAAAAGCCCTCCGGTATTATCATCCGTCCAGGTCCGCAGAGCCTGATTCATCTCTTCCGATCCGGGAGTCCCACGGAAGGTCGATGCATAATACTGTTCCGCCAGCCGCTGCAGCGTTGTGTCATTGTATGTTTCCTCACCATCCAGCCACAGCGAATTTGCCAACACACTGTTCAGCGCGGGCGTGTCTGCATAATTGCTTTCCCAGAGTGAAGAAACATTTTCCCGCAACGTATCCATATCCTGAGCGCCAAGCATGTCGAGAATCTGCTGCCGCGTATTTCCATCCGAAGTTTCCGCCAGCATCGCAAACGCGATATACAGATTGATCGGCGAGCAGACGGTATTTTCATCTTCTGAAACCAGCATTTGTTTCATCAGGTTCTGATAATATGCATCCATTCCCGACTGCAGTTCTGCTGATTTTGCTGTCAACTCCCGGTACGAATCCCACCAGTCCCAGTGTGCATCGCTTTCCATGAATTTCTGTGCATCCATTGTCCGCTCCACAGATGCCGGATAAGCCGCCAGAACCGTCGTTACCCCCGACGGATAACGGACTGCAGAACCCTCCCGACCGTTTCTCCATGTCGCAACCCCCAGCACAGCTCCGCCGATGATCACCGCGCAGGCTGCGGCGGCCGTCCATTTTTTCCATACGCCTCTTCGCGGGTGGCGATCACTCCGTGCTTTTTCCACCATACCAGGCTCCAGATTTCCCAGCACTTCAAACAATTCTTCTTTCTTCATAATTCGAACCCCCTTTCCGTCAAGTGTGTATGCAATTTTCCACGGATCCGGTTTAATGAAACTGAAATATAATTTTCACTTCTTCCCAGCCGCTCCGCGATTTCACCGATACTGTCTACATACCAGTACCGCAGGACAAACATGCATCGTTTCTCCTCCGGCAGCTTCTGCAGAAACTGATTGATCTCCGCGATCAGTTCTTTCATCTCCACTGCCTCTCGATATCATCTTTTCCCGAAACACATTCTTCCAGCTCGTCCAATACCGCATCCATCTGACTTTCTCCGCGTTTTTTGCGATGCATTTTTCTATACAGATCAAACGAAAGATTTCTCGTTATTTTTCCAAGAAATGTGGATAACAGAGACGGCCGGTGCGGCGGCATAGCGTTCCACGCGTGAAGCCAGGTGTCGTTGACACATTCTTCTGCATCCGCCGGATTCCGCAGAATATTCTGTGCAATGGACGTACAGTATGTACCATATTTCATCGCAGACTCGCTGATCGCTGTTTCGTTCCTGTCCCAGTACATTTGGACAATATGAGTATCCTCCATATGGAAATCCCCCTTTCATCTATCATCACGCCATTTGCAGAAAATCTTACACTTTCAAAAGAAATTTCGGTTCAAAAAAGGGCGTGACCAAAGCCACGCCCTTCTATTCTTTTATTTTCTTTATGCCAGAATCGGTTTCAAAGCCTCTGCGAGTTTTTCTTTCTCTGCTTCTGCCTCTGCCAGATCCTTACCAAGTGTTGTGTAGTATACTTTGATTTTCGGCTCTGTTCCGGACGGGCGGACGATGACGGTTTCACCGTTTGCCAGTTTGTAGATCAGAACGTTTGCGGATGGGAGTCCTGTTTCTTCCGGTTTCTCGTAATCGGTTACTTTGACAACAGCGGAACCTGCGATCTCGGTCAGCGGCTCTTTTCGAAGGCCATCCATAATACCGGCCATCTTGTCCATTCCGCTAAGTCCCGGGAACTCGAAACTGTCTACTTTGTTCAGGTAGCGGCCATACTCGGCATAGATCTCTTCCAGTCTCTGTTTCAGAGAGCTTCCGATGCTTCTGTAGTAAGCTGCCATCTCGCAGATCAGCATGGAGCCGATGACTGCGTCTTTATCTCTTACATACGGGCCAGCCAGGTATCCGTAGCTCTCCTCGAATCCGAAGATGAAGCGGTCTACTTCGCCGTCTGCCTCCAGGTTTGCAATCTGATCGCCGATCCATTTGAATCCGGTCAGAACGCTGCGGAGCTCTACGCCGTAGTGCTCTGCAACTGCATCTGCCAGCGGTGTAGACACGATGGATTTTACAGCAACCGGTTTCTCCGGCATGGTGCCTTTCTCGATGCGGCCTGCGCAGATGTAGTCGAGAAGCAGAACGCCGACTTCGTTTCCGGTTACCAGCTCATAGCTTCCATCCGGGCACTTCATGCAATACCAACACGGTCTGCATCCGGGTCGGTAGCCAGCATCAGATCTGCGCCGGTTTCTTTTGCAAGATCCAGGCCCTTTTCCAGTGCTGCAAAGATTTCCGGGTTCGGATAGCTGCAGGTGGTGAAGTATCCGTTCGGGTACTCCTGCTCCGGAACGATGGTAATATCGGTGATGCCGATGTCTTTTAATACGCGCGTAACCGGTACAAGACCAGATCCGTTCAGCGGGCTGTAAACGAGTTTCAGTCCGGCGGTTTTACACAGACCCGGACGAACCTGACGGGATTCGATTGCTTCATACAGGGCATTCTTGCAGTCTTCTCCGACAAAACGGATCAGTCCTTCTTCCACGCCCTCTGCGAACGGCATATATTTTACGCCGGTCAGGATATCGGTTTTCTGAATCTCTGCGTATACGATTGCTGCAGCATCATCGGTCATCTGGCATCCGTCCGGGCCGTAGGCTTTGTAGCCGTTGTATTTTGCCGGGTTGTGGGATGCAGTTACCATGATACCTGCGTTGCAGTTGTAGTAACGGGTTGCAAAGGAAAGTGCCGGTACCGGCATCAGTGCGTCGTAAATTCTGACTTTGATTCCGTTTGCTGCCAGAACGCCTGCTGCTGTTTTTGCGAATACATCGCTCTTGATACGGCTGTCATAGCTGATGGCTACCGTCTGGTTTCCGCCCTGTGTTTTTACCCAGTTTGCAAGACCCTGTGTTGCCTGACGTACTACATAGATATTCATACGGTTTGTTCCTGCGCCAAGCACTCCACGAAGTCCTGCGGTTCCGAATTTCAGAGATACTGCAAAACGATCCTTGATCTCCTCATCGTTTCCTTCAATCCGTGCCAGCTCCGGGTTCAGGTCTGCGTCTTCCAGGTCAGCTTCCAGCCATCTCTTATACTCTTCCAGATACATATCTTTTTTTCTCCTGTTCTATTCTTTATTTGTAACTATTCAACGCCATGCGAAAGAGAAGAAAATCGTGAATCACGCTTGCATGAATGCGCGGCTTTCTGGAATTTCATATGGCGAGAAGCAACATCGAGATGCAGCGCAAGCGGAATCGAGATGGGGTTCTGAATAGTTACCTTTCTTTTATGTCTCACTCTTATGTCCCCATGTAGCGCCACATAAATGTATGTATAGTCATAATATACCATAACTGTCCCAAAACAGCAATTATTTTTGGTAATTTAAGCAAAATTTTACCGATTCTTTTTCTCTTTTTTCGACTCTGTCAGCTGTTTTCAGACAGAATTAGCTAAAACTCTTTTCGTCCAGCCATATCTTTTTGTCATTCGAAATAATATTATTGTTCCAACTAATTTCTCGCACCAGTGGTGCGAGTTTCTATCATTCCGGCAACTTTCCATTCCGACAAGCTCTGGTAATTATGATATATCTTAGTGGGTTACAAAAGCAGAAATCTGCACTTCTCGCGAAAACGCAAATTTCTGCTTTTGTTATGGTATTTATATTAGTTTTTATTCTTCTCCCGGTCTGTGATTGTAGTCAAATCCACATTTTTCCAAAAATGCCCGCGCGATCACGGTTGCCCCGATCTGATTTGGATGGATTCTGTCCCAGGCAATGTAGGAAGAATGGCGGTATTGGAAGTAATCATTAAAAACAGCCTGCAGATCGATGAAACAGCAGCCATATTTTTCAGCCAGCTCACGGCAGATTGCCCCATATGTATCCATACGTTTTCTCATCCAATCCTCTGCATTTGGTTCCATGTAATATGGGGTCATGAGAAAAACACCTTTTACGTTATCTTTTACGGAAAGAATCATCTTCTCGACGTTGGAACGGTACTCCTCCGGCGATACCTGCTCGTCCGGGATAGCCGGGCTGTCGAACTGTCTCCAGACGTCGTTGATGCCGATGCAGATGGATACCCAGTCCGGTTTTAAGGATACGACATCACGGTCGAAGCGCTGCAGCAGGTCGCGGCTTGTGTTTCCGCTGATACCGGAGTTTGTCACGCGAAGATATATCTCCGGGTAGAATGCTGCGAGCATGTTCTCGACAATTCGAACGTAGCTCTTTCCGACATTTTCAAATAAACCTTCCCCCACCGGCTGTGCACTTTCCATATCTGTTACGGAATCTCCTGCAAATACAATCCGGTCCATGTGTTCAAAAATCATTTTTTTGCCTCCCTTGTTCATCAGTAATAGCTCAAAAACCTTCCAAACATCATTATAATCTTGTAATTTCGACGGTGCAAGGCAGATTTTATAAATTCAAAGCGATTTTAAAGCGATCCGGACAGAAAAAAAATGGCTGCGAAGCACCGTTTTTCAGCACCCCGCAGCCGGGAAATTTCTTTTTTTGCAGTTGTTCAGAGTCATGACGAAAGGGAAGAAACATCGAGACAGCTCTGAATCGTCACCATTTTCTATTCAATCCCATCCATATAAGCATTGTAAATCGCCGGGTCAATGTTCTCTTTAATCGACGCATACACGCTCTTCGATGCCTCTCGGATCTCCTCTCTTGTCTGGTCATCGAGTGTCAGAATCTTCGTTCCGCTCTCCTCAATTGTCGCGATCTTGTCGGCGATACGGGCATCGGACTGCTCTCTTGCGTACTCGGTCGCAATCTTTGCGGCCTCTGTCATGATCTCCTGCTCGTCTTCCGGCAGATCCCGGAAGAAATCGTCGTTGACAATCAGGGAAATCAGATGCGGCAGATGGTTCGTTTCCACTACGTAATCCTGCTGCTCATACAGATTATTCGAAACGATGACCTCATACGGGTTCTCCTGCGCATCAATCGTGTGCTGCTGCAGGCCGATGTAAACCTCACTGAAGCTCATCGGCGTCGGGTTGGCACCGATGGCTTTCCAGAATGCCAGATGGTAGCTGTTCTCCATGGTACGGATCTTCTGGCCCTTGAAATCCGAAAAGCTGTAAACCGGCTTATTCGTACTCATGACACGAAATCCCTGATCTGCCATACCGAGCAGGTGATAGCCGCCCTCCGTATAAACATTGCTGATCAGATCGTAAAACTCCGGATTATCAATCTTCTCACGGCATTCATCGAGAGAATCAAACACACACGGCAGATCAAACACAGCAAGATCACCCATAAAGGAAACCTGCGGTGCCGTATTCTGTACGACAAACGGAATATCGCCGTCAGCACACGTTTCCAGCAGATCGCGGTCGCCGCCAAGCGTTGAGTTTGCGTAAACCTGAATTTTCATCCTTCCATCGCTCAGCTCTGAAATCTCTTCCGCAAACTTCTCAGCGAAGATCTGCGTTACCGTGTCCTCCGGGCTCGCCGTTGCCAGCGGCCAGGAATAGCGCTGTGTCGTCTCTCCATCGGAAGAGCCGCAGCCGGCAAGCGATGCGCCAAGCGCAATGACAGCAGCAAGTGCCGTCACTTTTCGGAAAAGCTTTTTCTTTTTTGTCATCTTTTTCATCGTCCTTCGCTCCTCCTTATAAAATTCCAATCGAAATCGCCGGAATAAACGTAATCAGCAGCAGTGCCACAAGGAAGAAACCGATCATCGGCATAGCCTTCTTTGCGATCTGCATGACCGGAACCTCGGTCAGGGAGCTTGCCACGAACAGGTTGACGCCGATCGGCGGTGTTACGAAGCCGATCGCCAGGTTGACAACCATGATCACACCAAACTGAATCGGATCCATACCGATTGCCTGTATGATCGGCAGCAGGATCGGGGTCAGAATCAGGATTGCCGGTGTGGTATCCATCACCATTCCCACAATCAGCAGGAATACATTGATGATCAGAAGGATCGCAACCGGGCTGTGGAAGTTGTTCAGGATAAACTCGCTGACCGTCTGCGGTACCTGCATCAGCGTCAGCACACGGGAAAATGCCGTCGATGCCGCCAGAATAAACAGGATCGGGGTGAAGGTACGAATCGCCTCAACCAGAATGGACCAGATGTCGCGGATGCGGATACTCCTGTACACAAAAAGGCTGATGATCAATGCATAGAATACGGAGATAACAGCCGCCTCAGTCGGGGAAGCGACACCGCTGTAGATACAGCCAAGGATGATCACCGGGCTGAGCAGTGCAAAAAAGCTCTCTTTTAAAACGCGAAGCAGGCCTTTGTCATGCAGCACTTTGACTTCTGCATGGATCTTCTCTTTGTCCTCCCCATACCGTTTGCAGTGATAAACGGCATAAACCATCAGCAGCAGACCGATCATCAGACCCGGTACAATTCCGGCAAGGAACAGGTCACTGACCGAAGCGCCGGAAGCCATACCGTACATGATGAACGGAATACTCGGGGGAATGATAACGCCAAGGCCGCCGGCAACTGCCACAATCGCTGTGGAGAATGTCAGATCATAACCAAGAGTAGTCAGAATCGGAATTGTCATGCTTCCGACAGCAGCAACGGTCGCCGGAGCGGAACCGGAAATCGCACCATAAAAAAGGCAGGTGACGATAACAGCGCACGGCATACCTGCGGTGAATTTTCCGAGAAAATAGGCAAAGACATCAAACAGTTTTTTGGAGATGCCTCCCTTAGCCATGATGATACCGGAGAGGACGAACATCGGAACTGCCAGCAGGGGGAAGGAATCGAGACCTCCGAACATGGCACGGATCAGATATTTGGCTCCTACCGTAAAGGACGGGTCAAACACCGACGGAAGCACAGATGTGATTCCAAGGGTAATCGATACCGGAACAGCGATGACCAGCAATGCAACAAAAATCAAAAATAATACTACGACCGGCATTAGCGTTCCTCCTCGTTTGAATTTTTAATCGTATGAATGCGGTTGTCGATACCCGCGTTCAGGGCATTTTCTGTGGCGTTATCTGCTCCGGCATTTGCTCAATGAAGGATTCCGGCGTATTGCGCTCCGGATGGGCCGGGTCGAAAACGTTCTCACCGCGTGCCACGCGGAACTCGATCATCCACCGCTGCAGAACACGAAAGGCAACCAGCACAAAGGAGACGAGCGGTGCTGCCTGGATAAAGTACATCGGAATTTTGCAGGCCGGGGAAAGCTGGCCGCTTTTAACCGACGACATCATATAGGAAAAAGCAAACGGAATCATATAGATGAAAAAAATCAGTTCAAATGTATGATTCACAATTTTGAAGATGGCTTTTCCTCTCCGCGGGAAAATCGCAACAAACTGCTCGATCTTGATGGAAAGGCATTTCTTACTGCAGTAGCTGACGCTTAAAAAACCGCACCAGATAAAAATATATCTGGTCAGCTCTTCCGACCACGACAGCGACATGCCAAGAACGTAACGACAGAAAACCTGGACTCCCATGATCAGCGTCATGGCGATCAGACCGATCACAAGAAGAAATTCTTCGAGATTTTCATCCAGCCAGTGAAATATTCTCTTCATAAAAGGCATACCTCCGTTAAATTTATAACAGAACAATAATACAAAAGGGACATCGGCATCAACAGCAAAGCTAAAAATACCGGTGTCCCCTAAAGAAAAAACGGTTACATGGCTTTGTGAAGCAGATCCAGAACGGTGCTCAGATCATTCACACCCATCTGACCCGGTGCGGATGCTTTCTTTGCCGCGCCGAAGGTCATGGAAGAACCGAATACCTCACCGCAGAGACGGCTGATTACACCGGTGCCTGCCATAGACATGGTGATGATCGGTCTGTCCGCATAATTGGTGGCCATTTCCTCTGTTGCCGCAAGCAGGGTCAAAACGTCTTCCTGTTCTGCGGCATAACAGCAATCTTCGGAATATCTGCGTTCATATCCTGCATTTTGCGCAGTCTGTAGATGATGTCTGCTTTTGCAGGAGTTTTGAAGAAATCATGATTGGAAGCGATAACCTTTACACCTGCTGCGTGTGCACCATCGATGATTTTTTTACGATCTCGTCTCCGGTAAAAATTTCAACGTCGATCAGATCTACATATCCGGTCTGTGCTGCTTTGATGTTCAGCTCCGCATAGGCTGCCGGCTCGATAGCTTTTTCGCCGCCTTCTTTGGAGGTACGGAACGTCATCAGAAGCGGAATATTGCCGAGTGCTTCGCGGAGGTCTTTTAACACGTCCTCTACCTGCGCAAAGTCGAATACGCCTTCAAACCAGTCTACACGCCATTCTACAACATCAACCGGAATCGAATGGAAGGTTTTTGCTTCTTCGATGATATCGTTTTTGGTAACACCTACGATCGGAACGATGATTTTCGGTGCGCCGGCACCGATTTCAATATCACGAACTTTTACTGTATTCATGTGTTTTTCCTTCTTTCTTCAATTTAACCCTGACTTTTCTTTGCAGGCTTTTCTTTTTCACGTCCGGATTCCTTGGTACTTCGTACTTCCGCAATCCTTAACCTCATTTTAATTGTCCTGCTGTGCAAGTTCAACCATTTTTTTATAGCGGATATTTACAAACAGTCCAAGTGCAACACCAACTGCGGTCAGAACGATATTCATGGTCATAACGCCGGACGGCTGCATTTTAGATGCTGCGGTCAGGATGGTGTAGTTGCAGAGAGAAGATGCGATCATAACCAGTGCGGTTACGGTTCCTTTGATTTTCGGGAACAGCATGTTGCAAACGGAAGTTGCGATCTGAAGCAGTCCGCCTGCACCAGCCCATCCGATAATGAAAGCACCGGCGATCATCAGCGGTTTACTCTGTCCCATCAGGACAGCGATCATTGTTACAAGGCAGATAGCCGGGTAAACAACGATGAAACGAACGTCTTTGATTTTTCTGGTCAGGAATGCGGTTACAACGAGTGCCAGCATAGTTCCTGCAGAATAGTAGGTCTGCATGATGGACGGATTCGCCCAGCCTACATTTTCTTTTGCAAAGTTCTGCGCGCAGTTCAGCCACAGCTGGAAGGTACCGGTGCAGGTGAATCCGATCAGGATCATGGCGATGGACTCGAAAGAGAAATGGGTATGCTTCAGGCTGTCGATCAGACCCTCTTTTTTGCCGGATGCTTTCTGGTCAGCATCTGGCAGCGGGAACAGGAATACCAGTACAAAAAGTACGATATACGCAATTCCGCATCCATAGAATAACGGATTGTAGGAGGTAAAGCCGGCTGCGGTAGAAGTAACCGCTACACCAAGAACAAATGGAAGCAGCATCTGTGCGATTGCGATGAAGAATTTGATTCCCATAGTAGCAACGCTCGGAGCTTTGTAAATAATTTCGGATACTGCCGGGTAAATACCGGTATCCAGAAAGGAGTTTGCGATACCGCCGATAATGGCGCATACGTAAGCGATGGTATAACCACCGTGTGTTCCTGCATTAAATGCAAGGGCAAGGCCGATCAGATAAATTGCATAAGAAGCACTTCCGATTGCGGTGGAAATGCGACGTCCGAGCTTGTCGGACAGAGGACCTGCAAATGGCAGTGCGATCAGACGGCCAAGACCGAGTGCTGCGGAAATTGCGGTAATTGCCATTGCTTCCACTCCCCATGCTGCTGCCAGAGCCTCTTTGATGACTGCCTGGCCCAGAATAGAGCATCCAACACCGTGGATAAAGTAGTTCAAGTACAAAATTAATGCACTTGGCAGGTATTTCTTGTTCATGGTTTCTCTCCTTTTTAAATAGATCATGTGTTGAGGTCAAATTGTCTTTTTCCTCTGTTCGGTTCATCCTTTTGTTTTGTCACAAACAACAGATTACCAGTTTCGTGAATGTTAAAAAAATAACATTTGCCTTTATTTTAACAGTGAAGTGTGTGCGGTCTAATGCTTTTAAAGGAAAAAATCAATGCATTGAATGCATTGATATGGTATACTTGAGTTATCATAATAAGAGGAAGCAAAGACTTTCTTACGGAACCATTTTTTCAGGAGGAAAAACCACATGACACTGAATCAGATTCTCTATTTCCGAAAGGTCGCCCGGCTGGAAAATTATCACCAGGCGGCAGAGGAGCTTTATATTTCCCAGCCATCCCTGAGCCGTTCGATGGCCGCCCTTGAAAGTGAGCTTGGAATCACGCTGTTTGAAAAGAAAGGGCGCGGTGTTGTCCTTACCAATGCCGGCCGTCTTTTCCTGGAGCATGCAGACCGGATCGCAGGCGACTGTGACATTGCGGCAGGCAAGATGAAAGAACTCGCCTCCGGTGGCGGAAAAATCAACATCGGTTATATTTTTCCACTTGCCGGACATTATATTCCGCACAATGTCCGCACCTTTCTGGACCAAGAAGAAAACAAAAATGTTGCCTTTAGCTTTTGGCAGAACCATACCCCGGCCATTGCACAGAAGGTGAAATCCGGCGAACTCGATCTTGGGTTTGGCGGCTTTTTAAAGCGCGACGACATGGAGTTTTTTCCGTTGATCCAGCAGCCGCTTGTCATCGTGTCCCCGGAACAGCATCCGATTGCCGACGAACCGGAGGTTCCGCTTGTAAAGCTTACCCGTTATCCGGTGATCGGCTACGACCGCGCATCCTGGATGGGGGCCTACACCGGTCATCTCTACCGCAAATATCAGCTTCATCCCAATATTATCATGGAATGCCCGGATGAATATTCGATTGTGGCACTGGTACGCGAAAACTTCGGCATCGCGCTCATGCCGCGAACCGATATTCTGGAACAGGCAGACGGTATCCGCATCCATACACTGAAAGGTCTCGAGATTTATCATCAGACTTTTATGTTCTGGATGAAGAACCGCTACCGGCTTCCGGCTGTCGAACGGTTTACCGAATACATGAAACAGCACGCTGACATTATCGAAGAGTCCAGAAACGATAGCGAAAACGTATCAAAAGTTTATCTGAAAGATATTGTTAATTTTTAGTCGAAAGAGTTATGATGGATTTGTCACAAACAGAGGATTACCGCTCATGTAATGAATAAGGAGAAATTTTCATGAAGAGTGCTTACCCAAAAATTTTTGAACCAATTACCATCAAACGAACAACGATTAAAAACCGTATTGCAATGACCCCGATGGGAACCAACTACGGTGAGACAAGCGGTGAGATGAGTAACCGTCATATGAATTATTACTCTCTCCGCGCAAAAGGCGGCGTTGGTCTTATTATTCTGGAGAACGCCAACATCGAGTACCCGGTCGGTTCCAACGGAACCAGCCAGATCCGTATCGACCACGACAGCTTTATGCCGCGCTACTATCAGTTAGTCGAAAATCTTCATAAAAACGGTGCTACCGTAGCAATTCAGATCAACCACGCCGGAGCTTCCGCATCTTCCGCAAGAACCGGTATGGAAACCGTTTCTTCTTCCAACATCCCGACAAAAGCCGGCGGAGAAACCCCTCGCCCGATGACAAAAGAAGAAATCATGACAACCGTGAAAAAATACGGCGAGGCTGCAAAACGTGTGCAGGCCATCGGCTTTGATGCCATTGAAATCCACTGCGGCCACTCCTACCTGATGAGCCAGTTCATCTCCCCGTATTACAATAAAAGAACCGATGAATTCGGTGGTTCTGTAGAAAACCGCCTGCGCTTCCCACGTATGGTTCTCGAAGAAGTACGTAAAAACGTCGGACCGTGGTTCCCGATCATCGTTCGTATCTCTGCTGAGGAGCGTGTTCCGGGAGGAAATACTCTGGAAGATACCCTCGAGTACCTCGAGTACCTGGATGAGTTCGTAGATATGTATGACGTATCCTGCGGCCTCAACCCATCCCTGCAGTATCAGATCGACTCCAACTTCCTGCCGGATGGATGGCGTTCCTACATGGCAAGAGCCGTAAAAAATAAATTCAAAAAGCCTGTGATCAATGCTGGTAACTACCGTGACCCGAAGGTCGTTGAAAAAGTTCTCGAGAGCGGCGATGTAGATATCGTCGGAATGGGACGCGGCCTGATCGCTGAGCCGAACTGGGTGAAAAAAGTTGAGAACGGCGAGGAAGATCTTCTTCGGAAATGTATCTCCTGTAACGTTGGATGTGCCGGAAACCGTATCGGCGTCAACCGCCCGATCCGTTGTACCGTAAACCCGGCTGTTCCGGAAGGCGATATTTACAAAGCACTGAAAGTAAATAAAAACTGTAACGTTGTTGTTGTCGGCGCCGGTACTGCGGTATGGAAGCAGCCTGCACCGCAGCAGAAGTCGGATGCAACGTTTTCGTACTTGAGAAAAACGATCACATCGGCGGTCTTTCCACTTTCATCTCCGATCTTCCAAGCAAGACCCGTATGAAAGATTTCCCGAAATACCTTGAGGCAAGAGCTGCAAGACTGAAAAACCTGTATATTTTCCTCAACACCGAAGCTACGGTGGATAAGATCAAACAGTTCAAACCGGACATCATTGTAAACTCCACCGGTTCCGTTCCGCTTGTTCCGCCGATCAAAGGCCTGAAAGAGAACATCGATGCCGGAAACGTAAATACCATCTTTGGTATGATCAACAATGTAAACGCCGGAAAATATCCGGAAGAAGCCTGTCAGAGCAAGAAAGTCGTTGTAGTCGGCGGCGGTTCCGTAGGACTTGACGTTATTGAATACTTTGCACCGAGAGGCGCCGAGTGTACCATCATCGATATGCTGCCGCAGATCGGTATGCTTGCAGACCCGATCACCAAATGCTCCATGCGTGAGACACACGACAAATACGGTGTAAAAGAATATGTCAACACTGCTCTTCAGGAAGTAAAAGAAAACGCATTCACTGTAAAGCTTCCGGACGGAACCATCCAGGATCTCACCTTCGATTACGGATTCAACTGTCTTGGAATGCGCTCCAATAACCCGATTCTGCCGGAGCTTCAGGAAGCATTCGCTGATACCCATACTTATATTTATACCATCGGCGATTCCGTCCGCGCACGCCGCATCATGGAAGGTACCATGGAAGGCGCGCGATCCTGAATGTACTGGAGTCCCAGGGCTACCTGCATCTGGAGCCGCTTGAGTAATCACTGAATCACTTTCTTACACAATATAAAAAAACAGAAAAGAGGAAAATATCATGCCAAATATTACAGGACATACCGAATTAGTTGGATTAATGGCTTACCCGATCCGTCACACCCATCTCCGACAACCCACAACCTTGCATACGACAAAAACGGAGATGACGTCATTCAGCTTGCTTTCGAAGTTGATAACGATTCTTTAAAAGATGCTGTGCAGAGTATCCGCGCGCTGAAAATGCTCGGTTCCAATATTTCCATGCCAAACAAAACTGTTGTCCACAAATATCTGGACGAAGTAGATGAAGCAGCTAAGTTATGCGGCGCTATCAATACCGTAGTCAACCTCCGCGACGAAAACGGTCAGGTAACCGGAAAACTGAAAGGCTACAACACCGATGGTATGGGATACTGGCAGGCACTGACCGAAGAGGGCATCGATTTCAAGGGAATGAAGATGGTCCTGATCGGAACCGGCGGTGCTGCTACTGCAATTGCAGTGCGCGGTGCTCTGGATGGAGTTGCAGAAATTGAAATCTTCAACATCAAAGACAAATTCTACAGCCGTGGAGAGGAAATTGTTGATCTGATCAATAAGAACACCAACTGCAAGGCTACCATGAACGATCTGGCAGACAAAGACCTCCTGAAAGAAAAAATGCACGCAGCTGACCTGTTCTGCGATGCTACCGGCGTAGGAATGCATCCACTCGAAGACCTTTCCAACATTCCTGATCCTTCCTTCTTTAAAAAAGATCTCATCGTAACGGATACCGTTTACGCTCCGCGCGAAACCGTTATGATGAAACAGGCAAAAGAAGCAGGATGTGAGAAAGTATTCAACGGCATGGGCATGATGCTGTTCCAGGCACTCATCGCAATCAAGCTGTACACCGAAAAGATACTCCGGTTGACTACATGAAAGAGAAACTTGGAATCTGATTTCCGGGCGAATCTTTTCCATCTTAAACCTTAATCAAAAACCAACACGAAAAGAGGAAATGAACTTTGCGTCATTTCCTCTTTTTTTCTTGCTTTCTTTCGGCATCTGGAGTATAATTCACTTCATATAGTAGCAGTTTAAAGTGCTACAGCACGATTTATCATCATGCGGAAATACGAGGAGAGAGAGGATTTCAAACTATGTCAAAACACATCACAGGACACACCGGATTATTATGTTTACTCGGAAGCCCGGTTGCACACAGTGTTTCTCCGGAAATGCACAACGAAGCATGCGACCAGCTCGGCCTTGATTATAGCTACCTTGCCTTTGATGTACCGGAAGACAAAATGCCGCAGGCAGTCGAAGGACTCCGCACCATGGGTGCAAGAGGCTGGAACATCACCATGCCTGGCAAAAATATCATGTGCAAATTGGCAGACAAGGTTTCTCCTGCTTCGGAGATCTCCGGCGCATGTAATACCATCGTCAACGACAACGGCGTTCTCACCGCTTACACCACCGACGGTGTCGGCTTCATGAGAGCAGTTGCAGAAAACGGCGTAGACATCATCGGCAAAAAGATGACTCTGCTCGGTGCCGGCGGCGCTGCTACTGCAATCCTGGTACAGGCAGCCCTCGACGGCGTAGCTGAGATCAATGTATTCAACGTCAGAGACAATTTCTTCGGAAGAGCCGAGGAAATCGTTGCAAAACTCAATGAGCGTACTTCCTGCAAGGTTACCCTGCACGACTTCTCCGATCCGGAAGTCCTTCGCGCATCCATCGCAGACAGCGCCATTCTTGTCAACGGAACTTCCGTCGGAATGGCTCCAAAAACCGAGAACACCATCATCACCGACACAACGATGTTCCACAAAGACCTCTTCGTTTTCGATGTGATCTACAATCCGCAGGAAACCCGCCTGCTGCGTGAGGCAAAAGAGGCTGGATGCAAGACCGGAAACGGTATGTACATGCTGTTATACCAGGGAGCTGCTTCCTTCAAACTGTGGACTGGCGAGGATATGCCGGTTGAGATCATCAAAGAGAAATACTTCTCCGGAAAATAAGAAGAACTCCTGCTTTGCCGAATTTTCCGCCTGCGGCGGGTCGCTTCGGCGACACGCGCAAAAAGCGACACGAACAAGAAACGGCAAAAGGCTTCTGCCACGGATTTTTATCCGCTGGCAGAAGCCTTTTTTATAATCTTTTTTATGATCTTTTTTTGATCAGCCCGCTTTCTGTACTTCATCAAGCTGTGCTGTATACAGTTTATAATAATGGCCTTTCTTTGCCATCAGCTCATCATGTGTTCCGCTCTCCATAATACCGCCGTTATCGATATACATAATCTTATCGCAGTTGCGGATCGTAGACAGACGATGCGCAATGATAAATGAGGTTCTGCCCTTCAGCATGGCATTGAGTCCCGTCTGCAGTGCTTTTTCGGTCTGTACGTCAATGCTTGAGGTCGCCTCATCGAGAATCAGAATGGCCGGATCGGAAAGCAGGGTACGCGCAAACGAAATGAGCTGCTTTTGTCCCTGGCTCAGCATGGAACCACGCTCCCTTACCTCCGTCTGATAGCGATCCGGCATTTTGCTGATAAACTCGTCCGCACAGACAGTTCTGCTCGCCTTCACAATCTCCTCATGCGTTGCGTCAAGCTTTCCGTAACGGATATTATCCTCAATATCTCCCGAGAAAATAAAGCTGTCCTGCATCATAATACCCATCTGCTCACGCAGGGAATGAATGGTCACCTGCGAGATATCCTGTCCATCGATCAGGACGCGACCGCCATTGACATTGTAAAACCGTGAAATCAGATTGACAATCGTACTCTTTCCGGCTCCGGTCGGTCCGACAAGCGCCACACTCTCACCCGGTTTTACCGTAAACGAAACATCGTTTAAGATCTGTTTTGACGCATCGTACGAGAAATTTACGTGATCGAAGGTCACCTCACCGCGGATTTTTGGCATTTCAACGGCATCTTTTGCATCCTTTACCGTCACCGGCTCATCCATCGTCTCAAAGATACGTTCCAGATACGCAATGTTGTTGATAAAGTTATTGAAGATGTTTCCAAGGTTCATGATCGGCTGCCAGAAATACGATGCATAGCTCGAAATCGCTACAATCGTACCAACCGACTTATTTCCCTGCCCGAAAAGGATCAGACCGGACAGAAAAATGGCAGCACGCACGCAGACGGAAATTGAATCGATACCCGGCCATACCAGGTTGGAATAGCGAACTGCTGTATTCCATGTTCTGCGGCAATCCTTGGAAAGATCTTTGAAAATCTCCGCATTCTCATCCTCTCGTGCAAAGATCTGCGTAATGCGGGCTCCGACAATATTCTCCTGCAGATAGGCATTCAGGTTTGAGTTCTTGTTCGAAACTGCCTGCCATGCACGTCTCTGTTTATTCTTGATCCAGACCATGAAAACGCACAGCACCGGCACGCCGCAGAGCACGACAAATGCCATCTGCACATCAACCAGAAACATGAAAATCACGATAAACAGAAGGTTGAAGCTCTCCAGAACGATGTTGATCAGACCATTTGACAGCATATCCGATACCGAGTTGACGTAGTTGACAACCCGAATCAGGATCTTGCCGTGCGGGCGGTCATCGTAATACTGGAACGGCAGCTCCTGCAGATGTGCAAACAAATCTTTTCGGATATCATAGATGATACTCTGACTGACATCCACCATAATGCGGCTTCGGATTGTTGTGAAGATCACGCTCACCAGATAGATGCCGACCAGCATTCCCACAAGAGAAAATAAAAGCCTCTCGTTTTTCTCCGGAATTGCAAGGTCCAGCGCCCGCTGGATAACCATCGGCGCCACATAGCCGGACGCACCGCCGATGCCACTCAAAAGGATCGCAAAAACCATCCGTTTTGCATATTTTTTGATATAGGATGAAGCTCTGAGCAGATGCTTGATGTCAAACGGCTCTTCGAGCACTTCATCCTGCTTGTATGTATTTTTTGCCATTGCTTCCCCTCCTACAGTTCATCCACACCGGTCTGCAGCTTCACCAGTTCATAATAGTAACCCTTCTTCTCCATCAGTTCCTCATGTGTTCCCATTTCTTCAATATAGCCATTTTGCAGAACAATAATCTTGTCCGCTGTTTTCGTTGTCGAAATTCGCTGTGCAATCACAATCTTGGTACATGGAAAATCAAGCTCCCGTAAGGACTGCTGAATCTGTTTCTCTGTTTCCATATCAACCGCCGATGTTGTATCGTCAAGAATCAGAACCGATGGACGGATCGCCAGTGCTCTTGCCAGAGAAATTCTCTGCTTCTGGCCTCCGGAAAGACCAACACCGCGCTCTCCGACCAGGGTATCGTAGCCCTCCGGCATCTTTGAAATGAAATCTGCCGCAGCGGAATACCTTGCAAACTTGACAACCTCGTTCATCTTGATCGAATCATCGCCGTAGGCAATGTTTCCCTCGATCGTGTCAGAATACAGCAGAACATCCTGCGTGGCAAGTCCGATCTGTTTTCGGAGATCATACAGCTTCAGCTGTTCTACAGGAATTCCGTCAATCCGGATCTGTCCTTCTGTCGGCTCATAAAACCGCGGGATCAGATTGATCAGCGATGTCTTGCCGCAGCCGGTCTCGCCCATGATCGCAACCGTCTCGTTCGGATGGGCCGTGAAGGAAATATTGTGCAGAACCGGCAAATCACCATCCTCGTATTGGAAGGAAACGTTATCAAACTCGATTTTGCCTTCAAACCGCTCCGGATGGGAAACGGCATTTTCTTCGTCCCTGATTTTCGGTTCGGAGTAATACAGCTCCATGACCTTTTTCGACGCTGCTGAGAACCGCTGAAATTCGTTCATGATATTTCCCATCTGACGCATCGGATTGGCGATTGCCCAGATGAGGCCTGAAAATGCCACATAGTCTCCCATAGTAAGCTGTCCTCTGATCATAAAAACACCGCCGACTGCGAGCAGGACAACCGGCATCAGGTTCGCAATACTCTCGACAATCGGGAAAAATTTCAGCCATACCATTCCGGTTGCCTTATTCGTCTCCGCATAGTCGGTATTGGCACGGTCGAATTTCTCGATTTCGTAATCTTCTCTTGCAAACGCTTTGACAACGCGGTTTCCGGAAATATTCTCCTGTGCGCATGTATTCATCTGTGCCAGTTTTTCACGCAGCGCCGCATGCATCGGGGCAACGCGGTTCCGGAACAGATAGATAATCCAGAATACAAACGGTGAAATCACAAGAACGCACAGTGCCAGCTTCCAGTTCGTATACAGGAAGAAAACGGCCGCTGCAGCAAACAGAGAAAATGACTCAACCACCATTCGTACAACCCATGCAACCATGTGACGCACCGCATCCAGGTCTCCTGTCTGCCGTGTCATCAGATCTCCTGTCCGATAGGTACTGTAAACGTCATATCCTGACGCTGAAGCTTGTCGTACAGATAATTCCGCACCCGGTACAGAACACTCTGCGACACCGTCTCATAGATCATACAGCTGCCATAAACAACGATAACACGCAGGAACGTAAAGCCGACCATCGCAAACAGCAAGCGGTAAAGCAGGTCACGGTGTACCTGAAGATTTGTCGCCGCGTTCTCCCCAGTTAAAAACAGATCCACAATTTTTCCCGAAAAATAGGGAATCGTAAGCTGCAGAATATTGTACAAAACGGTTCCGAGAATACCGACAAAGTACAGCGCCCGTTTTCCCTCCATGTTTTCCCACAGCCACGCAATTTTGTTTTTCGGGAATTGTTTCGTGTTGCTTTTCATGTTTTCATATCCCCCCTTATCTTAGGAAATTGAGTTACCAAATTCAGCATTAATTTTCTTTCAAATGCTTTCGCCATTGTATCAATTTTCATTTGGATATGATATAATGCGACTGTACAAAAATAGAATGTTTCTATTTTTCCGAAACTGATATTCCCAGAAAAATACTGAATATTTTTTACCTGAAGGGGGACTTTTCCGTTGAAGAATCTTTTTGAATACAGTGACATCCTGCACTCGCCGATTGAAGCCTTTTCCTGCTGCTCCGACAGTTTTTCCATGCCGGTCAAATCCCACTGGCACTATTTTACGGAGGTTCTTTATCTGCAGGAAGGTTCTCTTCTCGTGAGCTGCAACGATTCCGTCTACCACATAAAACCGGGCTCTTTCATCCTGTTTCCTCCACAGACGGTCCACGCACTTGCCGCAGACCAGGATCGGCCATTCCGCTATTTCTGTATCAAATTCAACCTGAACCGCATCCAGCTCACCGGAAGCTACCTTCCGAACCTGAGCTTTGCTTTCCATAAAATCGCCACGATGACCTATCCTTCGCTTTTGTTTACGCAGGAAGATCTCTCAGAGCTGAATCTCCATGATTTTTTTGTAACCCTTGAGAGGGAGGCTCTTGAAAAGAAATACGGTTATGATGCCTATATCTATTCTCTCTTTTCCACACTGTTTCTCCGGCTTCTGCGTATCTGGCACTGCCAGGGAATCTGTTTCAATCCCGAATCGATTTCCGAGAGTGAGGAACAGAGTATGCAGGATATCCTCGTCTATCTCGACCGCCATTCCCAGGAAAACATCAATATCGAGGCACTGGCACATAAATACAACATGAGCTACTCCTATTTTGCCAAACTTTTTCTGAAGCATTACGGGCAGAGCTGTAAGCAGTATATCGAGTTTATCCGCCTGAACAAGGTTGAAAACCTGCTTCTTTTTACCGACTATGACCTGAACTATATTGCAGTCGAGACCGGCTTTGCGGACTGCAGTCATCTGATCCGCACCTTTAAAAAGCGGTACCAGATCACCCCGCGGCAATTCCGTCAAAAGCATCAGACCACGGTTTCCTCGTCTCTCCCGGCGAAGCTGGGATAATCTGAAAATGAAAAAACCCTGCAAAAAAGAGCGTTGCCATAAGAAAACATGAAAAAAACCAGTAAAATCAATGTTTTTTAGGGCAGCGGAAAACGGGGCAGGTCAAAACAACTGAATAATCAGACAGAAACAGGGTGTTGTCAAGCATGACAGCGCCCTTTTCTGTTCCCCGGCTAAGCCGCAGATTTTGAAAAAGTCTGCGGCTTTTCTTTTTGCCCAAACGCAGAAAGGAGGCGACGGCCTATGTACTTCACTTCCGGCAACGACCGGGCCTTTGAACAGCCCCAGCCCCGGCCAGAGCAGCCGGACGAGGCGGCACCGGGATTGGAAAACTCGGTGTTGGAAAATCCAACATCGGATAATCCGACACCGGGAAACCCGACATTGGAAAATCCAATGCAATTAAATAAAGATATATCAAGTAAAGAAAAAACAACTACGGATGTATCAATTACCGATTCCATTCCTATCCTTTCCCGACCCTTCCCCTCGGAGGACGAAGCGGCACAGCCGCCGGAACGGAAAGGAACGGGAGCGAAATCACAGAGCGCCATAGAGATTTATCGTGAGATCATCATGGACAACATCGAGTACGAACACCTTTGCCAGCACGCCAAGGGCATTGACCGGGAAACGCTGGACGAGATCGTGGACTTGCTGGTGGAAACCGTGTGCAGCGTCCGCAAGACCATCCGTATTGCCGGGGACGATTACCCGGCAGAGCTGGTGAAATCCAAGTTTATGAAGCTGGACAGCTCTCACATCGAGTTTGCTATGACATAATCGGCAATTATCCAAAACGCCGGGCGCGGAGGTGTCAAAGCCTCTGCGTCCGGCGCTCTTTTTTCTTATGCCTGCCCCATTGGGAAGTTAGGCAGTTCTTCCAACAGTTTCAGAATAAGGTGCTGCTTCATATCTTCGTCAACGGCCAACTCGTCGATCATGGGAGTGTAGTGTTCGATCACTTTTTGTTTAGCCCATAGCTCACCGGCGACGGCGGCCCTGATGGTAGCTGTGTCCAGTAACATTTCCTGTTCGGCCATCGTGTCAACTCCTGTCGTTTTTTGTCTTATTCCAGCATACCACAGAACCGGCGGGAAAACCAGCGCCGGAAAGATTTTTCTACGCATTTCAAAGCCCGTTCCGACGGGTATTTGATAAATCATTCTGCCACCCCATCGACCACCGCCGAAAAGCCTTGATTTCCGTCAATGTCATTAACTTAAAAGCAGAAGATATTTATTCCGAAATGGATTAGATATCTTCTGCTTTTTTGATATGCTTATATTGTAAAAAAGAAGCCATGAACCTGCTCAAAAAAGGATGTGATTATACATGAAACATTCTCAGAAACGTACATTCATGGATATAGAAAAAATGACTTCTGATGAATTTAAGGCATTTTGCCGATCAGGTAATAAAAATTATTTTACCAGAATTCGAAAAATGCCTCTTCAGGATCTTCTTTTCACGATGATAAACAGAAAGGGGTTGACGTTGGCATTGGAACTGAGAAATTATATGAAACTTGCTCATCCTGGTGTGTCTATTTCAAAACCAGGATATCTGAAACAGCGTATGAAACTTAATCCAGATGCTTTTTTAGAATTATATAAATATCATAACCGTAACTTTTATGCAGATTCCACCTTTTCAACTTACAAAGATCATTTAATATTAGCCGCTGACGGCTCAGATATTAATATTCCTACCACTGCTGAAACACTGAAACTATATGGTTCTGCAAGCCGGAAAAACACAAAGCCCCAAGCTCAAATAGGATTAGGCTGTATTTATGATGTAATGAATCGTATGATACTGGAAAGTGACTGTAATAAGGTGAAATTTAATGAAATGCGCCTGGCCGAAAAACAGATGGAGCGAATACCGGAAACAATAGGCAGCATTCCCTATGTTATTATCATGGACAGAGGCTATCCTTCTACGCCAGCGTTTATACATATGATGGATAAGGATATTAAATTTATCGTACGTTTAAAAAGCAGTGATTACAAAAAAGAGCAAAACAGTTTAATAGAAAAGGATCAGCTAGTTAAAATAAAACTTGATAAGTCAAGAATCAGACATTACGAGGGAACGCCAGATGGAGAACGTATGAAAGAATTAGGTGAAATTTCATTGCGTATGGTAAAAATCCTATTAGAAAACGGAAGTTAGAAGTTTTGGCTACAAATCTTTCACAAACTGAATTTCATACAGAAGAAATAAAAGAATTATATCATATGAGGTGGGGGATAGAGACTGCGTATGAAACGCTAAAGAGTCGGTTACAGTTAGAGAATTTTACAGGAACAAAACCTATTCTGTTATTACAAGATATATACAGCACTATATATCTGAGCAATTTAGTTGAAGATATCATATTAGATGCAGAGCGTGAACTGGATCAGAAAGAAGCGAACAGAAAACATAAAATGATGATCAATCAGACTGTTAGTATTGGAATCTTAAAAAATGATCTGATTTATATACTTCTTGAAACGGATGGTCAAAAGAAAAATATGTTATTTCAGCAAATATATGAAGATATCAGTAAAAATCTTGTTCCCATTCGTCCTGATCGGCATTATACCAGAACGAAAGGGCAATTAGCAGGAAAATATTCGAATACCCATAAAAGAAGCGTACTGAGCTAAAAAAATACGAGTACAAAGAGAAGGGGATAAGTATGCCCATATACAAACAAAAAGCAGGAATCATAGTTTTATAAATGCTTACGATTTCTGCTCTTTGCTAAAGTTAATGACATTGTGATTTCCGTGGGCTTTTTGCCCCCTAAATGCGTAGACAGGAGGGGCTTTTGCTGGCTTTTGGTTTCATATTTCCAGTGTACCCAGCAATAGAAATGTGTTCTTCTAACATCTAATAATTCATATTTTATGCCTTGTATTCTCTCCTGAAAGGAAATATAATTAAATCTATTAGAGATAAAAAGTGTAGTACAATGCTGACATAAGGCAGGTGAACATAGAACAACATGAAAATTTTGATTGTTGAGGATGATTTAGAGATCAGCAAATTGCTGGCTGATTTTTACAGGGAAATGGATATGAGGTGCTTTGTCAGTATGATGGGCTTCATGTGTTAGACTGCATACAAGAACATCAGATTGATCTTATTCTGCTTGATATAATGCTGCCTTATCGGAGTGGTGATACTATACTTGCGGATATTCGTAAATTCTCAACGGTTCCTGTCATAGTAATTTCAGCAAAGGAAACAACACAGAACAAGATTGATTTGTTGCGGCTTGGTGCGGATGATTACATTACAAAACCTTTCGATATGGAAGAAGTTCTCGCCAGAATTGAAAGCAACTTACGCCGGATTCAATTTCAAAACAGCACGCCGTCATCTTTGAAGTGCAATGATTTGGTTTTAGATTTAGACGGCAACAGAGCTATGCTACAAGGGGCGGAGTTACCTTTAACTGCGAAAGAATTTGCTATACTGGAATTGCTTATGAAATACCCGGACAAGATCTTCTCAAAGGCGAATTTGTTTCAAAGTGTTTGGAATACAGAGTATATCAGCGAGGACAACACCTTGAATGTCCATATTAGCAACTTGCGAAACAAGATGAAAGCCATTTGCCCGGATAAAGAGTTTATAGATACTGTGTGGGGCATTGGATACCGTTTGCATAAAGCCGAGGGGTAAGCTCTTGGCTTTATGCTTTTTTTATGGTTTCCAAATAGAAATTAAGAAATTCTTTATGATTTCCCCTTACACTAAAATGTAAAGGAGGATGACAACATGAGTTCTGTTATTTTGGAAGCACATGACTTAACAAAAGAATACCGGCACACAGTTGCCTTAGATCATATTGATTTGAAAATTGAAAAAGGGAAAATTTATGCTTCATAGGCCAAAATGGAGCAGGAAAGACCACCTTTTTGAGATTGGTTACAGGATTAGCGTTTCCGACAAGCGGCACCTTATCGTTGTGGGGGAAAACCGTCGAAAAGGAATTGCAGGAACAGAGAAAGCGGATCGGTTGCATGATCGAAACACCTGCGCTTTTTCCGACAATGACCGCTTATCAAAATATGGAGATACAGCGTATCCAACGTGGTATCCCTGACAAAGCAGTTATCCAAAAAACTTTAGACATGGTAGGTCTGAAAGATACCGGGAAAAAAGCTGTCCGTAATTTTTCGCTGGGGATGCGACAGCGATTGGGTATTGCAATCGCACTATTAAATACACCAGAATTTCTTATTTTGGATGAACCGATCAATGGGCTTGATCCTGCTGGAATTGTGGAAATTCGTAATTTGCTAAAGTCCCTGAATAAGGAATACGGAATGACGATATTGGTATCCAGCCATATCTTAGAGGAACTGTATCAGACAGCATCAGAGTTTATTTTAATAGACAAAGGCAAAATTATCGAAGAAATATCAGATCGAGAACTAAATGATCGTTGCAAACGGCATATCGCAATAAAGGCAACTGATCCACAAAAAGCTCTGATCGTTTTGGAAGAAACGCTACACACAGATAGTTTTAAGCTGATGCCAGATGCATAATTCGCCTATATGATTATCTCGATGATATGGAAAAAGTGGCTGCTGCTTTGTCAGATGCACATATTCTCGTTACAGGTCTTTCTGTGGCCGGTGATACATTAGAAGATTACTTTTTAAGCAAAATAGGAGGGACAGGAAATGTCAAATCTCCTAAAAGCTGAATTTTATAAGCTGTTCCATAGCTGGTATTTTTGGGGATAGGATTGTTTAATCTCCTTTTAAGTAGTGTGTTGTTACTGGATAGCGTTGGGGAAACATCCAACCTTTTCTTTGCTTCGATATACAATATGCCAATCCTATATTTCCTCACAATCATCTTTTCTGCCCTGTTTGTTGGAAATGATTTTGGCAGAAGAACATTACAATCATATATCAATGCCGGACATCGACGCGGAAAGATACTATTTGCGAAGCTGGTAGTTCATCAAATCGCCTGCATGGTTATCCTGTCTTTTCCACTGTTGTTACATAGCATATTGGTACGTTTGTCACTAAAGGAGCATTGGCAAGCATCGGCATAGTTGTAATGGTGATTGCTTCGCAATTTGCAATGTGCCTATTACCTTTTTTCTTTGCCTTCATTTTCCGTGATATAGGAAAGAGTATGGCTGTGCCGATGGTACTCTTTTTCTTAATGGTCTTTTTGATGAATGGAGATCAAGTGCAGCTTATCTCACAAATATTGCCTATGGGCCAGCTTCGGCTTATGGCATTGCAACAATCCAACATATCCGGCGGGCAATTCATGTTTTCAGATTTTTTATGGGTACTGGCATTATGCTTAGGTACTTATCTGTGGTTCCAACGCTCGGATTTGAAATAACAAGGAGGTGTGGGAATGAACAACTTACTGAAAATGGAAAAATATCAATTATCACATAATATCTTTTATTGGTGCGGTTTAATAGGGATATTTTTGATTGGTTTTTTTACCGCAGATACTTATGTCCCGGAAGCTATGGGGCCTATGGGTGGGGCTGCTACATCCCTCGCAGATATTTTTAATGGAATGGTTTACGATTCAACCTTTCTCCTGATTATTATATCCAGTATTTTAGCTCTGATTTTAGGACAGGAATTTTCCAGTCGGACGATTGATCTTGAGGTCAATGCAGGACATTCGAGAAAAACCATTTTCTTTGCTAAAGTAATCTCATACTTAATTACATTTAATATCATGGCTCTTGTTTATCCTGTGGCTGGTTGTATAAGAGAAAGTGTCCGCTTTGGTATTACCGAAGCAGGCAACCTTTGTTATCAGGTCAGTAAGGCGATTTTATATTCTCTGCTTTTGAACAGTGCGACTTTTCTTATTGCAATCTGGATTGTTTTTTGGTTAAGAAGCTCTGCAAGAGCAATAGCTGTTACCGCTTTAGTCACTTTTGTTCTTAGCCTTTATCTTGGGTATGGAATGATGTTTGATCTTCCTGTTGCATTTTTGGCAACCTATCAGATACGGGAAGCGGTTTTTTCTGTGACCTATTTTTTGCCATGGGCCATTTTAGTTGGCGTTGTTTGGATAGTTGCTTTGATAACCTTTTCATGGATTAGCTTTCGCAAATGTGAACTCAAATAACAAGGAGGGAGGTGTCTGGAATAAAGCTGTTGTTAATTTTAGTTATCGCAGTCTTGATAGTAGTGCTTTTCAAATATGTGCAAATCAAAAGACAAATCCGTAATCTATCGAAACAAATGACCGATCTTACAACTGGAAAATCGGAAAAGATGCTGGACATCTCTCTTGTTGATAAAGATATAGAACAACTGGCCGCAGTATTAAACCAGTATAATGAAAAGCAAAGACAGTCCATTGCAAGCACATTACGGCACGAAATGTATTTGAAAGAGTCCATTGCTAATATTTCACATGACTTGCGTACCCCTCTGACGGTAATACTTGGCCATTTACAATTATTAAAAAAGGAGAATTTATCAGCAGGTCAAACACAGCGTATAGAAACCATTTATAATAAAGCAGAAAGAATGAAAGCGCTGATACAAACCTTTTACGATGTTTCTGTAATAGACGCAAAAGAAGTAACTCCTGTGCGTGAAGATTTCAACTTAACAAATTTGCTGATAAATCTTATCACAGAGAACGCCCCAGCATTGGAAGCAAAAGGCATATCTCCTGTAATTGGTCTGCCAGATCATTCCGTTTATCTCCATTCGGACTATGGTATGGTAGAACGTATTTTTCAAAATCTTATTATAAATGCTATTCGATATTCCTCTGGCTCGATTAAAATTGACTTGAAGCAAGGCAAAGAAAAGAGTGCTATTTTTATCATTGAAAATCCCATTGATAGTAAGGTGGAAATAGACCCAAACCGACTATTTGAAAGATTTTATACCGGGGACAAATCAAGGCATAATAGCGGTACAGGAGTGGGGCTTGCTGTGGTAAAACTATTAACTGACAAGCTCGGCGGCAATGTGTTCGCTAAAATTGAAAATGATACACTAACCATTTCATTGGAAATCAAATAAACAGTATTGTTTCAACTGCCGGGCGACGGCAAAGAAAAAAAGCCGTCGTACAACAGCCCTTTTGACACGCCCATAAAACCAGCGGCGGCTTTGAGAAATCAAGCCGCCGCTTCTCTTTGCCCAGCGCAGGATCGGCGGCCCACGGAGGGAGCCGCCATGCTGATATACTGTCCCGTGACTATGAATTGGAACAGACTAACCTTACAAACCTTGTCGAATATCTTCGGCAAGAAGTCAAGGAACAGGAAAAGCAGAAAGTCAATGTCAGACAGTTTATTGCAGCGGTCAGGAAGTACACTGATATGCAGCAGCTTGACGCCTCTGTTCTCCGGGAGTTTGTGGAGAAAATTTATATCTCCGAGGTTTATACGCCGGACGAGAATGAGCCGCGCATCAAGGTCAGAGAAATCGAGATCGTCTATAACTTCATTGGTGCATTTGATTTTGAGGACGCAAGGGAGCAATCCCAAGCAGCCCAAAAGAAAAGAAAACCGGCGTAGCCTAAACTACGCCGATTCTCTCACATAAATGTTTTCTTACGTCACCGCCCCTAAGCAGGGCTTTGTCTATAGTCTGAAATCTCCCGGAGTTTTTCCGGGAGATTTTTTCACAGGACGCCTTTTCTGATCAGAAAATAACGCTTTTAGATATTGAGCAGATCACTGAATACCTTCAGTGCTCCGTCTGTCTCATGAGCCAGAACGCGTTTTGCAAGGACTTTACCAAGCTGGACGCCCTCCTGGTCGAAGCTGTTTACGTTCCACAGGAATCCCTGGAACATGATCTTATTCTCGAAGTGTGCAAGCAGTGCTCCCAGCGTCTTCGGATTTACCTGATCTCCGATGATGATGCTGGACGGACGGCCGCCTTCGAAGTTTTTGTTTTTATTCTCATCTGCTTTACCGCAGGCAAATGCAACGATCTGAGCTGCTACGTTTGCGCAGAGTTTCTGCTGGCTGGTGCTGCCCTGGATGTCGACATCGGTCTCCATCTGGTTATTGCGGAATCCTACAAACTGCAGCGGAACGATATCAGTTCCCTGATGCAGCAGCTGATAGAAGGAATGCTGTCCGTTGGTACCTGCTCGCCGAAGAGAACCGGACCGGTCGGGTAATTGACCGGCTCGCCGAAGCGGTTGACCGATTTACCGTTGGACTCCATATCTACCTGCTGTAAGTGAGCCGGGAAACGGTTCAGTGCCTGGGAGTACGGAAGAACTGCAGTGCTTGGATAGCCAAGAACGTTTCTCTCGTAAACACCGATCAGCGCATCGAGCATCTCCGGGTTCTGTAATACGTCTTTGTTTGCAGAAAGTTTATCTTCTGCTGCAGCGCCCTCGAGGAATGCTGCGAATACTTCCGGTCCGAAAGCCAGGGACAGAACAGCGCCGCCGACTGCGGATGTGGAAGAATAACGGCCTCCGATATAGTCATCCATGAAGAATGCTGCCAGATAGTCGTCGCTCTTTGCCAGCGGAGAAGTCTCACTGGTAACGGCGATCATATGCTTGGATGCATCCAGGCCTGCATTTTTCAGAGCGTCTTTTACGAAGGACTCATTGGTCAGAGTCTCCAGTGTGGTTCCGGATTTGGATACCAGAACGAAGATGGAATGTGCTACGTCGATCGAATTCAGAACAGCTGCTGCGTCATCCGGGTCAACGTTGCTGATGAATTTTGCTTCCATTTTGAAGCAGCCGTTTTTCTTTGCCCAGTTTTCCAGAGCCAGATACATCGCACGCGGGCCAAGGTCGCTTCCGCCGATACCGATCTGCACAACGGTGGTGAATTTTTCACCTGCTGCGTTGGTGATCTCACCTGCATGTACTTTGTTCGCAAACTCTGCGATGCGGTTCTGCTGCTCTACGTAGAAAGCACGTTTGTCTACGCCGTCTGCCGTAACGGTGTTTCCGAGCTGGCCGCGGGTCAGCTGATGAAGCACGAGACGGTTCTCTCCGGTGTTGATGACAGCACCGTTGTAAAGCTCCTCAAATTTTTCAGAAAGCTGTGCCTCTTCTGCCAGTTTTACGAGTGCGGCAAGGACATCCTCATTCACCTGTTTTGCTGCGTAGTTATACGCAAGTCCTTCTGCCATCGGAACGCTGTAAGATTTTACGCGCTCTGCTCCGTTTTCGCCGGACATCACCTCGGCAAGATTGACACGCTCCACTTTTTTCAGCTCCTCAAAAGAAGCCAGTTTATCAAGATTGTTCCAGGTAACCATTGTTAAGTTCCTCCTGTTTTTTTATTTTGTCTCTCTATTCCGTCCGCGGAAACATTTTTATTCCCGCTATTATACCAATGAAACAGACTGCTTGCTAAAAACAGTCTGTTTCGTGATACTTTTTTATTTCGTATAGTTATAAGAAAGAGCTCTTGCGATCTCCCACTGATATTCCGGCAGAGTCTTTGTCATGGACAGTGCCTCATCGATATCGTAATCTACATACTCACCGTTCTTGTATGCAACAACGCGGTCTGTTTTGCCTTCCAGAAGAAGGTCAACTGCGTAAGCACCCATGATGGACGCATATACACGGTCTTTACATGTCGGGCTTCCTCCACGCTGCATATGTCCAAGGATCGTTGCACGGGTCTCGATGCCGGTTGCAGCTTCGATTCTGCGCGCCATGCTGGTGGAATGGCCGATGCCCTCAGCATTTACGATGATATGATGTTTTTTGCCTTTTCTACGGTTCTCGATGATGTTGTTGATGATCTTCTGCTCATCGTAATCGTATTTCTCCGGAAGCAGGATATCCTCTGCGCCGTTTGCGATACCGCACCACAGAGCGATGTATCCGGCATTACGTCCCATAACCTCGATGATCGAGCATCTCTCATGGGAAGTGGAAGTATCTCTTACTTTATCAATGGCTTCCATTGCAGTGTTTACCGCGGTATCAAAACCGATGGTATATTCTGTGCAGGCGATATCCAGGTCGATGGTTCCCGGTACACCTACGGTGTTAATTCCAAGAGCTGCCAGTTTCTGCGCTCCTGCAAAAGATCCGTCTCCGCCGATAACTACCAGTCCGTCGATGCCGTGTTTTCTGCAGACATCTGCAGCACGTTTCTGGCCTTCCGGTGTACGCATCTCTGCGCAGCGGGCTGTATAAAGGATAGTACCTCCGCGCTCGATGGTGTCGGATACATCGCGGGCTGTCATGTCGATGATTTCTTCGTTCATCAGTCCGTCGTAGCCTTTCAGGATACCTTTCATCTGAACGCCCTTCTGCAGACCTCTTCTTACGGCTGCACGGATCGCTGCGTTCATACCTGGTGCATCACCACCGCTGGTAAGCACTCCGATTGTCTTTACCTTGTTAGTCGTTGCCATATGAATTCCTCCATCTCATCACACACATTAATAAACGAGTAGTTTTATTTATTAATCACACACAGTTTTATTTTAAAGCATTCAGGCCCTTTTTTCAATACTCTTTTCTACAACTTTCACGTTTCCGGTACCGAATTTTGCCTGAAGTGACGCCACCAGACGGGCATCTGCCTGCACATTGCGGCTCGGCGGCAGTTTTTTCATCGCTTTGATCGATTTGATGTAGAGAATCACGCTGTCCTTGCCGTCGGATTCATGCAGCATCTGGTACAGATCCGCCACTTCTCTCTCGTACGTTTCCTTGTCCGGGAACTGGATCCAGAGCTCTTTCGGGATGCCTGCAAACGGGAAAATTTTCTCGCAGATCAGCTTGCTCGGCTTATCATCCTCCGCGGAAACACGGCCCTGGATGAAGACACGCGCATCGGTCTGCATCATCGCTGCGTTTTTCTCGTAATCGCGCGGGAATACGACGATTTCCATACTGCCGACGAGGTCCTCGAGTGTGAGAAATGCCATTGTCTTGTTATTCTTTGTATATTTGATTTTTTTATCCGTGATAATGCCGCCGACAATCTCTTTCGCGCCGTCGGTGACGGATGGGAAACCCGTCTCCTCATCCGGCTGGAAGTCTGTCGTTACCGCGGAAATGTTCTTCCGCCAGCACTCCTCCTGCTCCTCGAGCGGATGACCGCTGACGTAGATGCCGAGCACCTCTTTTTCGAGCGCTAAAAGATCACTCTTTTCGTATTCTCCGACATCCGGGTACACCGTTTCATACGACCGTTTGGTCGTCTCGTCTACGAAGTCAAACAGACTCATCTGGCCGCTTAACGAATCTTTTTTCTCGCGCGCCACATCATCGAGCACATTGGCGTAGACGAACATGAGCTGCTTTCTCGTCACGCCGAAGCAGTCGAATGCGCCCGCCTTGATAAAGTTCTCGACGGTCCGCTTGTTGACTTCTTTTCCGCTCAGACGCTCCGCGAAATCCTTTAACGAGCGGAACGGTCCGTTTGCACTCCGCTCCTCCACGATCGCCTCCATGACCGGCTTTCCGATGCCTTTGACCGCCGCCATGCCATAGCGGATCGCCTGGCCGTCTACCGTGAATTTTCCTTCGCTTCGGTTGATGTCCGGCGGCAGAATGGAAATGCCCATCTGGCGGGAACTCAAGATATACTCTGCGACTTTTCCCGGGTTATCGATGCAGGAGGTCATCAGAGCCGCCATGAACTCAACCGGGTAATAGTATTTCAGCCATGCCGTCTGGTACGATACGAACGCGTACGCCGCCGCATGGGATTTGTTGAAGGCGTATTTCGCGAAGTCGATCATCTCATCATAGATCTTGTTCGCTGTCTTCTCGTCAATGCCGTTTTTGATACAGCCCGGCACGCCCTCCGCCTCGTTTCCATAGACGAAGTTCTGGCGCTCCTTTTCCATGACGGATGCCTTTTTCTTCGACATCGCACGGCGCACCAGATCAGCCCGTCCAAGCGAATAGCCCGCCAGTGCCTGTACGATCTGCATAACCTGTTCCTGGTAGACGATACAGCCGTACGTCGGCTCCAGAATCGGTTTTAAGAGCGGCGTATCGTACGTAACGGATTCCGGGTTGTTTTTTCCTTTGATGTACTGCGGAATAAAATCCATCGGGCCCGGCCGGTACAGGGAAATTCCGGCGATGATATCCTCGAGGCTCTGCGGTTTTAACTCCTTCATGAAGTTTTTCATTCCCGCACTCTCGAGCTGGAACACACCGACCGTTTTCGATGCGCCGATCATGCCGAGCACGTTCGGATCGTTGTAATCAATCTGAAGCAGATCCATCTTTTTCCCGCTGTACCGCTCCGCAAGTTTCGTTGCATTCTGGATCACGGTGAGGGTCCGAAGCCCTAAGAAGTCCATTTTCAGAAGTCCCAGCTCCTCGAGTGTCGTCATGGTAAACTGCGTGACAATCGTTCCGTCGCTTCCTCTGGAGAGCGGCACAAATTCGACCAGCGGCCGCGAACCGATGACAACGCCTGCAGCATGCATGGATGTATGACGCGGCAGACCCTCCAGTCTCCGTGACATATCAATCAGATGGGCAACTTCTTCATCTCCCTGATACAGCTCCCGCAGCTCGTGGTTCATCTGCAGTGCCTTGTCGATCGTGATATTCAGCTCATTCGGAATCATCTTCGCGATCGAATCGACCTGTGCATACGGCATATCCAGCACACGGCCGACATCTCGGATGACACCGCGCGCCGCCAGTGTACCGAATGTGACGATCTGTACAACGCGGTCCTTGCCGTATTTTCTCGTTACATAGTCGATGACCTCCGGGCGGCGTTCGAAACAGAAATCCACGTCGATATCAGGCATGGTAACTCGTTCCGGGTTCAGGAAACGCTCGAACAGGAGCTGGTACCGCATCGGGTCCAGCTGCGTGATGCCAAGGGTGTAGGAAACAATACTTCCGGCCGCCGATCCTCGTCCCGGTCCGACCATGATGTCGTGGTCGCGCGCAAATTTGATGAAATCCCACACGATCAGGAAGTAATCGACGTAACCCATCGTTTTGATCGTATCAAGCTCGTATTTCAGCCGCGCTTTCAGTTCATCCGTCGCCGGGTGATACCGTTCCTCGAGGCCGTCGTAGCAGAGCTTATTTAAGTATTCCCAGGAAGTGTATCCCTCCGGCACATCGAATTTCGGAAGTTTTGTGACACCAAATTCGATCTCCACATTACACCGGTCTGCAATTTTCTGTGTATTTTCGATTGCCTGCGGTGCATACGGGAAGAGCGATGCCATCTCCGCCTCGGATTTCACGAAATACTGGCCGCCCTCGTAGCGCATGCGGTCCTCATCCGTGATCTTCTTTCCGGTCTGCAGGCACAGAAGAATATCGTGGGAATCCGCATCTTCTGCGTACGTGTAGTGAATATCATTCGTCGCCACCAGCTCGATGCCGGTTTCTGCCGAGAGGCGCATCAGCTGCTGATTGACCATCCGCTGCTCCGAGATGCCGTGATCCTGCAGTTCCAGGAAGAAATTGCCTTTTCCGAAAATCTTCTCATACCGCAGTGCGGCCTCTTTTCCCATCTCGTACTGGTTCCGCACCATCGCACGCGCCACCTCACCTGCAAGGCAGGCGGAAAGCGCGATAATGCCCTCGTGATACTTTTCCAGAATCTCCATGTCGACACGCGGCTTATAGTAAAATCCATCGATAAAGCCCGCCGAAACAATCTTCATCAGATTGGAATAGCCCGTATTATTTTCCGCCAGCAGAACCAGATGGTAGTACCGGTCCTCTCCGCGGCTGGTTTCGCGGTCGAAACGGGAACCCGGCGCCACGTAAACCTCACAGCCGAGGATCGGCTTGACGCCCTGCGCGCGGGCTTCTTTATAAAAATCGATACAGCCGAACATGACGCCGTGATCGGTGATCGCGGCGCTGTTCATGCCAAGCTCCTTGACTCTGGCAACGTACTCTTTGATCTTGTTCGATCCGTCCAGAAGGCTGTATTCGGTATGTACATGTAAATGCGTAAAACTCATCGTTTTCTCCTCTATTTTCCAAAGGCATGTTCCGTTGTCTCCAAGATCGTCTGCACCAGGCTGTCCGGCTCGATCGGCTTGGTCAGATGGCTGTTCATGCCCGCTGCGCGGCATCCCTCTTTACTCTCTTCGGAGGACTGCGCCGTCATCGGGATGATCGGGACTTGTTTTGCTTCCGGAAGCTCCATGGTGCGGATCTGCCGCGCTGCCTCAAGACCGCCCATCACAGGCATCATCAGATCCATTAAAATCACATCAAATTTCTGCGGATTCGCCGCATACTTTTCGACCGCCTCGCGGCCGTTCCATGCCTCTTCCACCGTCGCACCGTGATCGGTCAGGTAAAACTCGGCGATTTCCATGTTGATCTCATTATCCTCGACAAGCAGAACGTGGAAGCGGACAAGCTCTTTTCCTGCGATCCGTGTCTTTACTTCCTGAATCCGCTGTCCCTCGCAGTCAATGTAAAACGGAAGCCGGAATACATACGTCGTTCCGACGCCCTGCTGGCTCGTTACCTCGATCGTGCCCTGCATTTTTTCGATCAGTTCTTTGACGATCGACATGCCAAGGCCCGTTCCCTTGTACTGCGTTCTCGCACCGGACTTCTCCTGTGTGAACGGATGGAACAGCTCTTTTTCGATAAATTCGCTGCTCATTCCGATGCCGCTGTCCGTGATGCGGAACTCGTAGACGACCCGGGTTCCGTCGCAGGAGACTTCGCCCGCATACGTATCGATCATTCCGCCCGGCTTGTTGTACTTGATTGCATTGCTGAAGAGATTCAGCATAATCTGCCGCAGGCGCAGCGGACTGCCGATCAGTCTCGTGTGCGTCAGCTCACCGCGGTGCGTACGGTGGGTAATGCCCATCTCCGTAATCTGCGCATTGACAAGGGATGACACATCATCCATCAGATGCGTCAGGTCAAAAGAAACGCTCTCGATCGTCTCTTTTCCGGACTCCAGCTTATTCATATCGAGCACATCGTTGACGAGTGCCAGCAGATGGCTTGCGGAAAGATTGATTTTATCGAGGCAGTCGTCCACTTTTGCCTCATCCTGCCGGTTTTTGCGGATGATATCCAGCATGCCCATAATGCCATTGATCGGCGTGCGCACATCGTGGCTCATGCGGTTCATAAATTCTGTTTTTGCACGACTTGCACTGTCTGCAGCTCTAAAGGCATCCTGAAGCTGTATCTTCTCCCTCTCTTCCCGGCTGTGGAACTCTGACGTATCACGGAAAAGGATCATGCCGTGTACCACAACGCTCTCCCGCTTTGTCTTTCGGTCGTAGACGGTATCCTGTGACATAAGAACCGTCTTCTGCAACCATATTCTTCTGCCGGACTCATCTGTTTCCTGATACTCCACGACTACCTGCTTATCTCCGTTTTCAAAGCGCTGCAGCAGTTTCTTCGAGGAATCCACAATGCGGTATGATTCCAATGTCTCCTCCGCGACAAACGCACTGCATTCCCCGCAGTATTTCTCGTAGGAACACGGCAGATCTATATTGAGGTCAAATTTCTTCTGCCCGCTGTGGTAAAAAATCTGCTCCAGCGAATCATTCGTCAGATCAACGGCGAACACAGTCTCGGCCGTCTCGAGAAGTGCCTCGGCGTAGTGGCTGTTTTCAATGATCGACTGTTTCATCTGTTCATAGTATTGGTCGAGCTGTTCTTTTTCATTCCGAGCAGCTTCCTCATTGGAGCGGAACCGCTCAAAGCCCATCAGAAAATGGTGCAGTCCGCCATCCTCGGCCACGTCGTAGAACAGAATGGTGACTTTTCCCCGGCAGAGCGCTTCCCCTTCGCTGCCCTCCTGATACTCGTACAGAATTTCTACGCTCTCTTCTCCCTTCTGATAGCACTCCTTCAGATGGGTAAGATCCAGCATTCTACGCATTTCCTTTCTCTTTTCCTCATCCGTGATGCCCTGCACAATATGCTCGGCCGCACCGGTATAGCTGCCGTCCTCGGCAAGGAAAAAGCCCGAAACGGCACGCAGAATCCGGTACTGGTCCTGTCTTGCATTGCAGTAAATACAGTTGGAAAAATGGTATCCCTTTTTCTTTACGACGTCCAGCGCTTCCAGGCTGATCTTCCGCTCTGCGGCGGCTTCTTCCATCTTCGCGCGGTTTTTGTCGATATACATGTTCTGGTCCGCATGGCGGAACAGTTCCCGGATATCACAGTCTTCAAATTCCGTGGACAGTGCATAGCCTCCGGCGTAGCTGATCGGCATCTCCGGGTGCTGGCGGGAATATTCTGCCGTCTGCGTGCGGATGTGATTCATGCACGCTTCCACTTCTTCGCGGTTCAGTCCGCGCAGAATGGCAAGAAACTCATCTCCGCCGTTTCTTCCGACGAAATACTCCTCCGGGACTGCTTTTCGAAGCTGAACGGCAAAGGAACGGATATATTCGTCTCCCTTGTCGTGACCCAGACTGTTGTTGATCGTGCGCAGATTGTTGAGGTCAAACACGCAGACCGCATACACGCCGGAAATTTCTTCTCCTCCGTCGCTTTCCTCCAGAATCTCTTCGCATTTATTTTTATTTGGCAGGCCCGTCGCCTCATCGAGATAGACTTTCTTCTGCAGAATACGGTTCATCGCCGCATAGCGGACGGCCTTGATCAGCTCCATGCCGATGACAAACACCAGACCGATGATATCTCCTACTACCACCTGCTCCAGCTTCTTCAGCGAAGACGCCATTCTCTGCGAATACGCTTCCGCAAGGCCCGTCGCCTCGTCACAGATTTTGAAAAAGGTCTCACTCTTTTCGATAATCGCGGTATTCTCATATCCTTTTTCACGCACCAGAAGAATCTCTGCCTTCAGCTCTTCAAAATACGATGCCAGCTCAGTCATCTTATCCTGAAAATCCCGGTCATCCAGGCGCACCAGATCCAGCTCGCTGCTTCCGTTCTGCAGACCGTCGATATAAGCGTTGATGTCTGCAATCATCGTATCCTGCGGTTCTCCCGCATCCTCCAGCTTGATAATCCGCTGCGTTTTTCCGCGCACCAGACCGGCATAGTTGACAACGCGGGCCGTTCCCTGTATTTTCTCGACCATCGACATAATGCAGAAAAACAGAATAATCAGAATGATCGTCAAAACCGTCATTGCGGTTTTGGAAATAAAAGATGTTTTTTTCTTACTTTTCTTTTTCTTCATCGCTCTCCATCAGATCCTGTGTCATTTTTTGTCATATAGATCATATTATAAGCGCAATCCTCTCTTCGCGCAACCGCAAACCGGGCGCAGAAAAAATTTCAAAATTTTATCTGCTGTCTGACACAAAAAAACGGACACCGGAGAGGATGTGCTTCCTGTCCAGTGCCCGATTTTTTCTTATTTTGCTTTTTCTGCCGTCCAGATTTTACCGTCGCGGATGACAACCTGTTTTTCTTTCATCAGATGGCCGACCGCGCGCTTAAATGCTGCTTTGCTGAGGCCGAATTCTCTCTGAATCACTTCCGGTGATGCTTTGTCATCAAATGGAAGGACACCTGCAAATTCCTCGATCACAGAAAGAACGCTCTCTGCATCGATTGCGATCTGCTCGTACGCTTTTCCGCGTGCGGACAGGGAGAGTTTTCCGTCCTCTTTGACTTCTGTAACGCGGCACTCAAGTTCCTGGCCGACATGATAGTCTGCCTGTGCTTCTCTCTTTGGAATCAGGCCGGAGTAGCGGTCATCAACAGCAACGAAAACGCCGAAGTTTCCGCTGATCTCGTAGATTCTTCCCTTTACGATATCGCCTACGACGTACGGAGAATTGGTTTTCAGGAAATGGTAAACCTTCATCGTTGCGCAGAGACGGTCGCTCTTGTCGATGTAGAGGGAAACCAGAACCTCATCACCTGGATGGAGGCGGCGGGTCTGCTGTTTAAACGGAAGAAACAGATCTTTTTCCAGACCCCAGTCCAGAAATGCTCCGATCTTTCCGGTAGCAGCTACGTTTAAGACAGCCAGCTCTCCAAGCACCAGCTTCGGCTCTCTGGTTGTCGCAATCAGACGGTCGCTGGAATCGCGGTACAGAAATACTTCCAGCTCATCTCCCTCTTTTGTTCCTTCCGGCACCTGTTTGATCGGCAGAAGAACACGTTCCTTCTCGCCTGCTTCCCGGGTCTCCCCAAGATAAATACCGAATTCTACTTTCTTTACTACTACCAGCTTTTGCTTTCTTCCTATATTTAACATTTGACTTCCTTTCTTACTGCTCGCCGAGAGCCTTCATGCTCATCTCCTCGAGCAGGTCGCTCTTGATGTGGTACAGCTTGTCAGACAGATCCACATAAACCTCATGCGGATTGACCAGACGTTTTGACTCCTCCCAGAGGGTATCTTTCTCTCTGGTGCAGATGTCGCGGATCTCCATGACGGATGGAGAAGTGTAGACGCATGCGCCCTTCTGGAAAATCGGAACGAGGAGCTCGCGTAAGGTGTAGGTTCCGCCTTTGATCTTCGTCTTTTTCCAGGTCTCGATCGGGTCGAAGATGATCATATCTTTGCTCTCGTCGAAGGTCTCGTCTGCGAGGCAGATCAGATCTGCACGGATCTTTCCGCTTTCTTTATCATAAATACGGAAAATGGTCTTGTTACCCGGATTTGTTACTTTCTCAGAGTTCTCGGACAGCTTGATCTTTGGTGTAAATTCTGCATCCTCTTTATCCTTTGCAGCCGCCAGCTTGTAAACGCCGCCGAATGCCGGCCAGTCACCGGAGGTAATCAGATTTGTGCCGACACCCCAGGAATTAATCTTCGCGCCCTGGGTTTTGAGGCTGTCGATCAGGTACTCGTCGAGATCGCTGGATGCGGAAATAATGGCATCGCCGAAACCTTCTGCCTCGAGCATCTGATATGCTTTTTTCGACAGGTAAGCCAGGTCACCGCTGTCGATGCGGATGCCGTAGCTTCATCGGTAAGCCCTCTGCTCTCATCTCTTTGAAGACGCGGATCGCATTCGGAACACCGGATTCGAGAACATCGTAGGTGTCTACGAGAAGAATGCAGGCTTCCGGATACATTTTCGCATACGTTTTGAATGCGGTGTACTCATCCGGGAAGCTCATGATCCAGCTGTGTGCGTGGGTTCCCTTGACTGGAACGTCAAACATCTGTCCGGTCAGGACATTGGAGGTTCCGATGCAGCCGCCGATCATGGCAGCACGCGCGCCGTAGATACCGGCATCCGGTCCCTGTGCACGGCGGAGTCCAAACTCCATGATGCCGTCGCCCTTTGCCGCGTAAACAACGCGGGATGCTTTCGTCGCGATCAGGCTCTGATGGTTGATCATGTTCAGAATCGCGGTCTCTACAAGCTGTGCCTCCATGATCGGAGCGACAACTTTTAAGAGCGGTTCTCTTGGGAATACAACGGTTCCTTCCGGGATCGCATAGATATCTCCTGTGAAATGGAAGCCTCTTAAATACTCCAGGAAATCATCGTTGAAAATATGGAGGGAACGGAGATAGTCGATGTCATCCGGTGAAAAGTGAAGATCGCGGACATACTCGATTACCTGCTCAAGTCCTGCACATACGGCGTATGCGCCGCCGCATGGATTCTTTCTGTAAAATGCATCAAATACCACGATCTGATCGGACGGGTTCTCGTAGTAGCCCTGCATCATGGTAAGTTCATATAAATCGGTTAACAGTGTAAGGTTCTGCGCTCTCATGGCAAATTCCCCTTTCCTCATTGTGTTTATTACGTTCGTATCTTATTCTTTCCGATTGTACCACAATCATTGAAATTCCACAACTACGTATGGCTGTCCTTTTTCATCGTTCAGCGAGATAAAACAGCCGTTTTCCGTCTCGGCGCGCAGCGGATGCAGGACATCGCCGAGGTGCGCCTGCTGTTTGTATTCGGCGCGCATCCGGCGCACGGTGAAGTTCTTCGGAAGGCATTCACCGGCAAGGGAAATGAACTGTGCGTTATTGACGTGGTGGTTCGTATCGAGGTTGTGCGGCCGCACCGGGAACGGTTCGCCGATGAAATCTGCTTCCGGCATTTTCACTTTGCGCTCGCCGAAATCCTCGTCGATCGGACCGTCAATGCCGTAGGCGTCTGTCGTCTCTTTCGGTGCGCGGACGGGATGACCCGTTTCCATATTGACGTAAGACAGATGGAGTTGGCACAGGCGAGCATTTCGCCATCTTCTGTTTCCATCGTGAAGTTACGCATGCCAAGAAATCCTTTGAAACCGCTCGCCCATGTAGTGATTTTTACCGCTTCACCGAGGGATGGATAGCGGCGCACATGAATCTGCCACGCGGACAGCACCCAGGCGCAGCCTCGTTTTTTGAGCTCCGCAACGCCCTCGCCGATCGCTTCCGACTGGAAGGTACTGCAGTCCTGAAAGTAATTGATCAGCCCGGCAGGGTGAGATTTCCGTCCTCACCGATTTCGCTGTAGCGGATTCTGCTCGTAAAGGAATACTTCATCGTTTCGTTCCTCCTGCTGTATTTTTAATCTTTGACCGAAAATGTTTTGTCAATCGGATATTCGCCAAAGTTTCGAGCAAACACAGACTTTGGCTCATTGCCTGCACAAATCGAAAAAGGCCTCAGGTACGAGACCTGAGACCTTTCAATGAGCTGGGCTACCTGGATTCGAACCAGGAACTGACGGAGTCAGAGTCCGTTGCCTTACCGTTTGGCGATAGCCCATTGCCTTGCCGACAAAATGTATAATACACTATCGCAAGAGAAAAGTCAACACCTTTTTGAAATTTTTTATTTTTTTCAAAAACTGACTTTGGAACATTTTTGGA
>ENA-OQHA01000041-OQHA01000041.1-human-gut-metagenome-genome-assembly--contig:-NODE-41-length-64871-cov-9.247791_pt1 | contig 64871 bp, 63 predicted proteins | sample MGYA00242558_ERZ504707 | MGnify/ENA primary metagenome ERZ504707 (study PRJEB26092, sample SAMD00036197) | human gut metagenome | host: Homo sapiens | study: EMG produced TPA metagenomics assembly of... | reverse complement strand
TTTTGATTACCTAGCGTCCCGCAACCTCCGCGAACTTTCAAGTCGCTAAAAAGAGACTGGTCTTGCATAAACTCTTCACCAATAACACGCCAAGAAGCAGAAACAGAAGGGAACAAAGCATATTTATTTCCTGTTGGGAAACGAGATGAACCATCTGCACGTAATGAAGCTGAAATGTAATACCGGTTAGCATAATTGTACATTACACGCCCCAAGAAAGAAACCATTGAATTAAACGTCGTTTCACCATAAGCCTCTGCATTATCTGCATTACCTGCATTAACTTCCTGCATCTGATCCATATTGCTCGGTAAGTCACGACGCAGTGCTTTCGTATTATACCATGCATAACGTTCTGCAGTAAAACCTGCCATCACATTCAAGTTATGCTTCTCTGCAAAAGTATCTGCATAAGTAATTGTATTAGTCCAGTTCCAATCTAACCATTCCTGTGACTGACGAGAGATTTCGCTTAAATCCGTTTTTTCCAATGGGTCCAAACTAAACTCCGGAGTAAAGCTATCTGAACGACGGAAATGCGCATTTGTTCCAAACTGCGTACGTAAAGTCAATTTTTGAATTGGATTTACCTGCAAATAAGCATTCAAAATAGCACCCAATTTCGCGTGAGTTACTATTTGAACGAGCGATTGAAGCCGCAGGGTTCCAAGTTTGGTTATTATAAGAACGCTGATAATTATTATATACATTATCTACCATTCTGATTCAGGCTTGAACACTGGAGTCGTTGGATCCATCGACATAGCTGAAGAAAATTGGTCTGGAGTGTCCTCCCAAGACTCCATACGAGGAGCTATGTCCACACCCATCTTTACATATTTATTAAAAGTATATTCTGTATTCAAACGAATGTTTATCTTATCCCAATAACCTACATCAAACTGAGAATTGTTACGATAGTAACCTAAACTAAAGTTATAACACTAATTTGTCTGTTCCAACCTGCTACACTGAGCGCATAATTCTGAACCAAGCAGTACTTGTTTACGACAGTATCCCACCAATCAGTTCCACCCGGATTAGTAGTAGCTCCTGTATCATTCCAGTTAGAAGTAGAACCATCATTCGTATAACGCTTATTGTACACTTCTTTATATTCACTGGCATTTGATCTTAGGTTTCGCAATAGTCTGGAAACCCACAGAAGTAGTGAAATTAATATTAGTTTTTCCTGCCTTACCTTTTTTTTGTTGTAATCAAGATTACACCATTAGAAGCACGAGTACCATAAATAGCCGCTGCAGAAGCATCTTTCAATACTTCCATTGATTCAATATCATTACTATTCAAGAAGTTGATATTATCACCTACCGGCATACCATCCACTACATAAAGCGGATTGCTACCATTTACAGTAGTAACACCACGAATCAATACTTTAGGAGTAGTACCTGGACCACCACCGCTTGCTACTTGTACACCATTTACCTTACCCTGCAAAGCATCCATGGCATTACCCGTCACAGTCTGTGTAATCTCTTCTCCTTTTACAGTAGAAATAGAGCTTGTCAAATCACTCTTTTTTACTGTACCATAACCGATAACAACTACTTCTTCCAGCAATTCTGTAGCTTCTTTTAACTCTACATTAATGACAGTTTTTCCATTTACAGGAATTTCCTGTGTGTCAAATCCGATAGAAGAAAAGACAAGTACAGCATTTGAAGAAACATTTGTCAATATATAGTCACCATCCAGTCCGGTAATAGAACCGTTTCCTGTTCCTTTGATCTGCACTGTAGCACCGATCATAGGCTCTTTATCAGACGCTGAAGTTACCGTACCTTTCACGGTAAGGGTCTGTGCATAGCTACATAATGAAAGTAGCAATAGACACACAATTAAAAATTGTTTTTCATGTTCTATGATTATTGGTTAATTAATTTGCAGGGACAATTTTACCTCTACCTAAATGAGCATCAAATTCAAATCGATAGTTTCCACCTTTTGTAATAGTTGGTTTCATCCAGTAGTCTTGTACGGAAGAACCGTCTGCCCATTTCCGATTTGTACCTTCCCAATTAGGATTAACATTATCCGCTTTACTAAAGTATCCGAACTTCTCTATATCTGTAGAATTATCACATCTCCATTCTACCTGATCCCACCAACCATTTGGATGATAATTAGAAATAATAAAGTTCATCTCTTCTCCGGATTCCAATGACCAAGTCTCACCTGCAGCCGGATAATAAAACAAATGCGGATTATTTGCGTCTTGCACAAAAAGATGCTCTCCCGCATTCTGTGGAGAATCACCCCATCCAATGTAGAAGTTAAATTGAGGTTCTCCAGCATCTCTCGGCATGTCACACAACTGCCCATATTCATAATTAATAGGATCGGTAGCCTCACTCACAGAATAAGTTTTTTAAGCTGTAAAGTTTGCCCTCTTTTAAATATTTTATATCAATCTCATAATACACATTAGGAGTTTCCAAAACGATCGGATTCACTCCATCTTTTCCTGATGCATACGTCAGCTTATCTTTGTCCTCAAGATTAAGTCCAAAGCATACAGGTTCAAAAGATTCTTTTTGAGGTAAGAAATAAATTTGAGTACCTCCTCCTTATTGTAATAACGGGCCTTATATTGAAATGAGCCTGTATGATTAATAACCATCGGTACACCAAACACATCCATTTGTCAGAATCAATCAGTATCTAGCCAAATTACATTTCTCAAATCTTGCAATTCACTTAACTGAAAGCACAACTTTTTACCACAGTACTTTTATCCGTATTATCAACTGCTGTAAAAGTCATTTTATAGTCCTTAACTTCATTTGTAAGTTCTATTTTCTTACTAAAGTTTAATTCACCTTTACCATCTGCCATGACACGCAAAGGAGAATAATCAGGTAAACCTTCTATTAAAATCTCCAAATATTTCAATACTTGATCATCTGTAACACTCACATTTAAAGTATATGTAGGAGTTACTCCATCTGCCAGCAAAACAATAGCTTTTTCTCCTGGAGCTTTCACAAAGACAGGGTTTTCATAATCCCCATCCATTGTAACCAGTACATCTTGTGAGGTTTCCCTTCCACCAATATCAACAACCGTAACCTTTACCGTAAATTGTTCCCCAATTTCATTCTTTGAAATGTTAACTTATAGCTCAAGTTATAAGAAGTTTTAGGCTCACCATAAATTTCAATTAAATCAATAGTTTGTCCAAAAACAATTCTGCACATGTCAATCTAACAGCAGATATACCATCTGCATCCGTAAGTGTTCCTTCAATTGTGAAGTCATGTCCAGCCGCACTCTGAAGATGAGTGGTCTTCAACTCAGCAACAGGAGATTGTCCATCGACATCTGAATATCCATTGTCATCACTACATCCTGTTACAAAGACCCCTGCAGCAAAAAACGCGCAGAGTAAAGAAACCTTTAAGAATCTTGTCCTCATAATTATTAGTATTTATGATTAAACATTATATTTTTCGATGACAAAATTACAGCTTATTTAAATTACAAATACAGGTGCATCATCAATGACCGACTACAAATCGCTCATTGAATGATTTACATATCTTTAATTCAACAAATATTACTATTTTTGAATCCACAAAAAAGAACAATATGAAATATCTTTTCACCCTTTTCCTTTGTATACAATTTTCACTACTCAAGCCCAACAATACACCATCAAAAAATTAGGCAAAGAGAAGAAACTTTCTAATAACTATATCATCGATATTGCAGAAGATAAAAACGGGTATATCTGGTTTGCTACAGAAGATGGACTTAACAAATTAGAAGGAGGAGTATTCAGCCCTTTCTATAAAAAGGATAAAGGAAAATCACTCAACCTGACAGGGAACGAATTAAATTGCCTATTAGATGACCCTCAAAAACCAATACTATGGATTGGTACTCAACGTGCCGGATTAAATGCCTTCAACTATCAGACAAACGAGCAAATAATCTTCCAACATGACCAAAATGACCCACACAGTATTGCAACAAATGACGTAACAGATTTAGCAATTGCAGCTGATGGAAACTTATGGATTACAACTTACTGGAGAGGGATAGAATCTTTAAACAAGGAAACAAGAAAATTTACACACTACAATCAAGAAACTGTTCCAGGCCTTCCAAGCAATACTATCTGGACTGTAATAGATGACCACAAAGGTAGCCTATATATTGGCCATGCCCAGCACGGGATGAGCATTCTGTCCATCAAGGACAAAAAATCAAAATTTCACTTATAATAAAATGACAATAAATCACTCCCAAGCAATAACGTACAATGTATTTTAAAGATAACACTGGAAATATTTGGGTAGGAACAGAAAAAGGACTAGTGCTTTATAAACCCGAAACAGAAACATTCATCAGACTGGGAGAAAAAGAGTCAGTTCTTTCCCACCGTATTTACGACATCCGGCAGTTTAATGAAAATGAATTATGGGTTGCCACTGAATTTGGAGGTATTGCGATTATAAACCTTTCTAAAAGTCTGTTTAATACAGCAGAAGATATACAATTTATCCAAGCTGGCGACAATGAATATAACTTGAACAACTCAACGGTTCGTTGCCTATTTCAAGATTCACATCAGAACATTTGGGCTGGAACCTGGGGAGGAGGTGTAAACTTTCTCAGTTCCAATACAGCCTTATTTAAGTCATTCAGCTACTCCTCTTATTCATCAGGTAGTAGTCTGAATGCTCCTATCGCCAGCGCAGTGTGTCTTGACAAACAAAATTATTTATGGGTTGGGACAGATGGAGGAGGTATCAATGTGTTAAAAGATGGACAAAGAATAGCAACCTATACAGAACAAGCAAATAATATTAGTGGTAACTCCATCCAAACAGCACTATGTGATAAACGAGGAAATTTATGGTTTGGTGTATTCTATGGAGGAATCATGTTTTATGACACACAAAAAAAAATATTTCAACAAGTTTTTCCAGAAGAATACACAAATCAAGATGTCCGTTCACTTTTTGAAGACAAAGAAGGTATTATTTGGGTGGGAACCAGCAATGGTATTTTTCAAATAGAAAGAGATACAAAAAAAATTATTCAGCATACACACGTTACTGATAATCTGGTACGTAGCGTTATTAAAGACAAAAAAGACCAGATATGGGTAGGCAGTTTTGGAGGTGGTGTAGCTCTTTACTCCTCAAACTGGAAATTATTAAAAGAGTTCAATACATATCAAGGCTTCCCATCCAACACCATCAACCAAATTTATGAAGACTCAAAAGGGTGTATATGGGCTGCGACAGGAGAAGGCCTTGTGCAATTTGAGTACAATTCACCTTGGAAATATAAGGTCTACCAGCGTAATGAAGGATTGGCCAATACTTTTATCTGGGCCATTGAGGAAGATGAGAACCAGAATATCTGGTTCAGCACCAATCAGGGAATCAGCTGTTTTGTTCGAAATGAAGAAAATATCTACAATTACGATTTCAGGGACAATATTCCAATGGCAAGTTTCACCGGAAGAAGCGTCTGCAAGGGCAAAAATGGAGTTATGTATTTTGGCTCCACGAACGGGCTCTGCTACTTCACTCCCAGCTATATTCTGGAAAAGCGACAGGCTCCAAAAGCCATTATCGGAAAGATAACCGTTTTTGAACCTCTTGTTTCCGAAAACAGTAATGAAACCGAAATTTCTTTAATCAACAAAGAAAGTGTACGGTTAAAACACCTGCAAAACAATTTCAATATTTCATTCAGCATACAAGATTACTCACTGAATGAAAGAGTAGAATATGCCTATATGCTAAAAGGGCTGGAAAACTCCTGGTACACTGTAAAGGATCCTAACAACGTCACTTTCCGCAACCTACCCCCCGGAAAATATGAATTCATGATCAAGACTCGTATCCGAAACCAGGAATGGTCAGACGAAATATCATCCATAGAAATTATCATTGCTCCCCCACTCTGGCTTTCCTGGTGGGCTAAATTACTCTATGTAATTAGTGGTGTAGGTCTGCTTTTCACCGGACTATGGGCTTACAAACGCAAATTAAATTTAGAGTATTTATATGAATCCGAAAAGAAAAGTCATGAACAGGAACAAGAACTGAATGACGAACGTCTGCGGTTCTATACCAATATTACCCACGAACTGCGCACTCCGTTGACACTGATTTTAGGCCCATTGGAAGATTTGGTAAAAAGCAATACACTTTCCAGCAAAGACCATCATCGGATTTCTGTTATTCATCAGAGTGCCGTACGATTACTGAATCTGATAAACCAGATACTGGACTTCCGGAAGACAGAAACACAGAACAAGAGACTGTGTGTGACAAAAGGGAACCTGACCAGCGCGGTCTATGAAACCGGACTGAAATACAAGGAACTGAACAACAAGCCGGAGATTCAGATTCTGATAGAGGTGGAAGAGGAAAACATGGTGCTGTTCTTCGACAAGGAAGTCATCACCATGATTCTGGACAACCTGATTTCCAATGCGTTGAAATACACAGAAAAAGGATATATCCGTATCCGCGCCGAATGGGTTACGGAAAATGGCATACGCTATGCGCAACTGTCCGTAGAAGACACCGGCTATGGTATCGGACAGGACGCTTTGGCACATATCTTCGAACGCTATTATCAGGAGAGCGGAGAACATCAGGCTTCCGGAACAGGCATCGGACTGGCACTGGTGAAAAACCTGGTGAAGCTGCACGAAGGGACATTCAAGTAAAGAGCCTGCCGGAAATCGGCACGACCTTCTATCTGCGCCTGCCGGCAGGCAATACCTATCCTCAAGCCCTGCACGGAGAAGATATACATACAGACAAGCAAGACGGAAAGGAAGAAGAGCCGATTGAGAAACAAGAAGTGGCAGATAAAGATAAAAATGCCCGCCCGATTATCCTGGTGGTGGAAGACAATGCCGACATACGCGACTACATTGCCGACTCGTTTACGGACTTATATGAGATAAAGACTGCTGCTAACGGAAAAGAAGGATTACAAATAGCCACAGATTGTATTCCGGATATTATCGTCAGTGACATTATGATGCCGGTAATGAATGGGGTTGTCATGTGTCAAAAGCTGAAAGCAGACATTCGTACCAGTCACATTCCGGTTATCCTATTAACGGCAAAAGACAGTATTACCGACAAGGAGGAAGGCTACCAGGCAGGAGCTGATTCTTATCTGACGAAGCCTTTCAGTGCCGGTCTGCTGCAAAGCCGCATCAGCAATTTGCTGACCCAGCGGCGACTTTTATCAGAGCGCTTTGCCATCCGTCCAGACAAACCGAAAAACAAAGCATGGAGGAAAAGAGGGCCATTATCACGGAATCTATGAACAAGTTGGACAAGGAATTCTAGATAAAATCACCAATACGATTACCGAAGGATTAGCTGCTGCAGAAAATATAGATATTACCGTACTTTCCAATGTGATGTGCATGAGCAGTTCCACACTCTATCGCAAGGTAAAGGCACTTACGGGTATGTCAACTAACGAGTATATCCGGAAAATCAAAATGCAGCTGGCTGAAAAGTATCTGTTGGAAGGAAAATATTCTATCTCTGAAATCGCATTCAAGGTAGGAATCAACAGTAACGTATACTTCCGTCAGTGCTTTAAAGAAGAGTTCGGCATGTCTGCTTCCGATTACTTGAAGCAACTGACAGGTAAATCTATTGATGAGAAAGTCGATGAATAATCAGCTATAAAAAACGTCCTTACGTTTGATTCAAAACACAAGTACATTTGAATCAAAACGCAAGGACGTTTCAAAGCAAACGCTTAGACGTTTTAATCCGAACGCCTAAGCGTTTTTTCATACCCATAAAGCACATCAAAAAAGCGGCCGCTTTCACGAGGAAAACAGCCGCTTTCAAACATTATATCAGATTTCTATTTTATTCTGCTTCACCAGCCTGTTTCGGCATCTTATGACCCATTGTCAGGTAAGCTACCGGAGCAGCTACGAACAATGAAGACAATGTACCGATTACTACACCCAGAATCATAGCGAATGCAAAGCTGCGGATGCTGTCACCACCAAGGATGAAGATACTCAGCAACACAATCAATGTACTCAAAGAAGTGTTGATGGTACGAGCCAGAGTCGTGTTCAACGAATCATTGAACAGCTGCGTACGGTCGCGTTTCGGATACAACCCGATGAACTCACGTACACGGTCGAAGATTACCACCTTATCGTTGATAGAGTAACCGATTGCAGTCAAGATAGCACCAATGAATGTCTGGTCAATTTCCAAAGAGAACGGCATCCATCCATAGCACAAAGAGTATGCACCGATAATCAATACGGTATCCACCATCAAAGCTACTGTAGCACCGATACTGAAGGCGATGTTGCTGAAACGAATCAAGATATACAGACCGATAGCAATCAAGGCCAATACAACTGACCATACAGCTGAAGTCTTAATATCGTCGGCAATGCTAGGACCTACCTTCTGAGAACTGATGATAGAACCTCCGGCACGATTATCACGGTCGATAAAGATTTCCAGTGTAGTACCTTCACCCAACAAATTACCTTCTTTCAATGCATTGTAAAGGAACTCTTCAATTTCTGCATCGATTGTAGGAGAATCTTCGTTGATACGGTAGTTGGTAGTCACACGGATTGTCTTACCATCTGTACCCAAAGCAATAGCCTGTACGTTTGCATCACCCACTTTCGGCTGCAGCAAGCTACGTACTGTTTCAGGCTGTACAACCTGTTCAAACTGAACCACGAAGTTACGTCCACCGGTGAAGTCGATACTCTGTGCAAGACCACGTACAAAGAATGAGATGATACATACTACAATAATAACTCCCCAGATAGTGAACGAACGTTTCGCAATACCCATGAAGTTATAGTGTACATTCTGCATCAGGTTCTTTGAAAGACCAGTAGTGAATGTCAGGTTCAACCACTTGTCTTTGTTCATGAAGTGTTCGTAAACCAGACGAGTCAAGAACACAGCTGAGAAGAATGAGCAGAGGATACCGATAATCAAGGTAGTGGCAAAACCACGGATCGGACCAGTACCGAAGTTAAACAGGATGATACCTGTGATGATAGAAGTCAAGTTAGAGTCGAAGATAGCAGAGAATGCGTTCTTGTAACCTTCAGCCAATGCTTGTTTGGTTCCCTTACCAGCACGGAGCTCTTCTTTCGTACGTTCGTAAATCAATACGTTAGCATCCACAGCCATACCCAGTGACAACACCATACCGGCGATACCAGACATGGTCAATGCAGCCTGGAATGAAGAAAGGATACCCAGTGTGAAGAAGAAGTTGATGAACAACGCACCGTTAGCCACCATACCCGGAATGAATCCGTACATCGCACACATATAAATCATCAGGACAATCAAAGCCACGATGAAAGATACGATGCCCTGGTTGATAGATTCCTGTCCCAGAGACGGACCTACGATGTCTTCCTGTACGATACGTGCAGGAGCCGGCATCTTACCAGACTTCAATACGTTTGCCAAGTCTTTTGTAACTTCCGGAGTAAAGTTACCGGTAATCTGTGAGTTACCACCAGTAATTTCAGAGTTTACACGCGGAGCACTGTATACATATCCATCCAATACGATGGCGATTTCTCGACCGATGTTCTTCTTAGTCAAGGCAGCCCAACGACGAGAACCTTCTGTATTCATAGACATGCTTACACAAGGCTTGTTGAACTGGTCGTATTCATCTTTTGCATCAGTTACGACATCACCTTCCAGCGGTGCACGACCGTTACGTTCTGTCGACTTGATAGCATACAATTCGAAGATACGTCCCGTCTTGTCCATATCTGAAGCTTTCACACCCCACATCAGTTTCAAGTCGCGCGGCATTACTTCCTTCACAGCCTTCATGTTCAAGATACGGTTTACGTCAGCAGTATCCTTATAGTCAGCATAACCTACGATACAGCCTACGCCGCTCTGGTTCAGCTGCAGTACAGCCAGCAACGGATGTTCTTTCTTCAGTTCTTCAATATTTGTGTTAGAAGCAGTAGCAGTTTCACCCTTCAATGCGGCAGCCAGACTGTCTTTTGCAGACACAGCAGAAGCCTCAGCTACAGCAGTTGTATCAGCTTCTACCTTTGCAGAATCAGCAGGAGCATCTGCATTCAGCAGGCCACGTGCGCGGTTATCAGCAGAAGCCAATACCGGAACGATGTCTTTTGCTTCAAATGTTTCCCAGAATTCCAGGTTAGCAGAACCCTGTAAAAGTTTTCTCACACGTTCCGGTTCCTTGATACCCGGCAATTCCACCATGATACGGCCCATTTTGCCTTCCAGTGTCTGGATATTCGGCTGAGCTACACCAAAACGGTCAATACGTGTACGCAAAACATTGAATGAGTTATCAACAGCAGCACTTACCTCTTCACGTAATACTTTTTCTACTTCAGCGTCAGTACTACGGGTATTTACTTTATCCTTCAACTGCTGAGTTGCAAACAGTTCAGCAAGCTTGCCTTCCGGTGCCAGTTTCTTGTATTCTCTGATAAACAGCGTAATAAAGTCTTCCTGGCTGTTAATTTGCAATTTTGCAGCTTCCGCTACAGCTTTATTGAAAGCTTCATCCGGTTTGTTGTCGGCCAACGCCTTCACTACATCTGGTACAGAAACCTCCAGAATGACGTTCATACCACCTTTCAGGTCCAAACCCAACCCGATTTCCATCTCACGGCATTGTTTCAGCGTGTAAATCCCCAACCACACCTTCTGATTCTGCATGGAATCCAGGTAATGTGCCGAACCTTTCGGGTCCTCAGCCGCCTCGTTCATCTGATAACGTGTAACGAATGAGAACGAAAGGTAAAAAGCACACGCAAGGGTCAGTAATACCGCAAAAACCTTTACAAATCCTTTGTTTTGCATGTTACTTTAGTTTATTATATTTACTTTTAAAATTTGATACGTTTATTCAAGGTTGCAAATATAGTTTTTTTTCATTTATATGCGGAAAGGATTGTAAATATTTAAGGCTTAGAGCCTAAAAAAGGGAGTACAGCTTGCAAAAATGAAGCCATGCTCCCTCTTTTAGTTATACTCTGTACAGATTTTTCCTGCTATCCGGACATTTTATTTCAATCCGCGAGTCTTCAGCAACGCATCCAGACTGGGTTCTGCCCCACGGAAGGTTACATACAGTTTCATCGGGTCGTCTGAACCTCCTTTTTCCAGAATGTTCTTACGGAAAGAAGTAGCGGTAGCCTGGTCGAACAAGCCATGTTCCTTGAATGCTTCAAAGGCATCTGTATCCAGACGTTCAGCCCAGATATAGCTATAATAACCAGCTGCATAACCACCCATGATGTGGTTGAAGTAAGTAGAACGATAACGAGGCGCAACCTGCGGGATCAGTCCCAATTTGTCCATCAGCTGTTTTTCAAACTGAAGCACGTCGAATCCTTCCATCGTAGTCAGACAGTGCATTTCCATATCCAGAATGCAGCTGCCAACAGTTCTGTAGTCATAAAGCCCTGGTTGAACAATGCCTGATTTTCAATCTTGGCAATCAGAGAATCAGGAATAGCCTCACGAGTCTGGTAATGTTTGGCATACATTTTCAGCACTTCAGGTGATACAGCCAGTGTTCCATAATCTGTGAAGGAAGTTCCACGAAATCCTGAGCTACAGAAGTACCAGACACACCTTTATACTTGCACTGAGTCAGCAATCCGTGCAAAGCATGTCCGAACTCATGATACATGGTGCGTGCTTCATCGATTGTCAGCAAGGAAGGAAGGTCACCAGCCGGTTTGGTAAAGCTGGCCACATTATAAATCAACGGACGAACCCCTTCCTGCTGTTCACGGAAGTTACTCATCCAGGCACCGCTCCGTTTGCTGGCACGAGGCATGTAGTCGCTATAGAACACGCCCAACAATGAATCGTCTGCATCCTTCACAATATAAGTCTTCACATCCTTATTATATACAGAAATAGAATCACAAGGAGTCAAGGTAATGCCATACAACTTGTTGACCACCGTACACAGTCCATTGTGCACATCTTCCTGACTGAAATAAGGCTTGATGGCATCTTCATTCAAATCATATTTCTCCTGGCGAAGCTTTTCTGCATAATACCACCAGTCCCATGCTTCCAGTTTCTCACCTTTTCCTTCACGGTCCATGATTTTCTGTAACTCAGCTGCTTCCGCTTTGGCATTCTTGATAGAATATTCCCACAAGCCATACAGCAGGTCAAGTGCATTTTTCGGGTTCTTCGCCATGTTGTCAGCCAACTGATACTCTGCGAAATTGTTGAATCCCATCAGCTGTGCCTTTTCCAGACGAAGAGCAAGCACCTTTTTCAGCACTTCCTTGTTGTCATTGGCATTGCCACGGTTACCCAGCTGGTATATGCCTGATAGATATTCTTTCTCAGTTCACGGTTCTGAGCATACTGGAGCAACGGAGTACGGCTGGATTCCTGCAAAGTAAATACCCACTTACCGTCTTTTCCGTGTGCCTTGGCTTCCTGTGCAGCTCCTGCAATAACTGCATCCGGTAGACCAGCCAAATCTTCTTTCTTATCTACCACCAGCAGATAATCGTTGTTGTCGGCCAACACATGATTACCGAACTCAATGGTCAGTGTAGAAAGCTGCTTGTTGATTTCACGCAGACGTTCCTGCTTTTGTGCATCCAGTCCGGCACCAGAACGGATAAATTCCTTATAATATTTATCCAGCAGATAATGCTGTTCGGTGGTCAGCTGAATCTTTCCAGCCTCTTCCTGAGCATGAACAGCAGCCACTCTCTTATACAGCTCCTGATTCAGGAAAATATTATCACTGTGTTCAGACAGCATCGGCGCAATCTTTGCTTCCAGCGCCATCATTTCGTCATTGGTATCTGCTTCTGTCAAAGCAAAGAACACACCGCTCACACGAGCCAGAATCTCCCCGCTATTATCCAATGCCACAATCGTATTCTCAAAACTCGGTTCCTCCGGGTTCTCTACAATGGCTTTGATTTCCCCATTCTGCTGCTCAATGCCTTTCAAGAAAGCCGGTTCATAATGTTCCACCTTGATACGGTCAAAGTCCGGTGTTCCATAAGGGGTCTCAAACTCTGACAGGAACGGATTGCCCGTATCTGCCGCCTGCTGACCGCAGGCACATACCATACAACTCATAGCTGCTGCAAAAATTAAATTCTTCATCTTCTATTTATTATCAGGTTATAACTTCTCTACCAAACACCACAACGGATAATGGTCGGATGCTGAAATGGAATTGTCCACACGGCATTTCAATACTTTAAATCCTTTGTTCACAAACAAATGGTCAATGCGGAAATACAGAAAATTCCGGTTATACGAGAATCCCGGTCCCCAGCCGGCTTCACGATAAGCATCTGTCAATCCTTTTCCGATGGTGTGATGCGCATACGAAATAGGAGAATCATTGAAATCGCCGCACACCAGCAAATACTTGCCCGACTGCCGGGAGATGACCTGTGACACCGAATCAGCCTGCGGTCCACGGATGGCCACGGCATCAGCTAATTTATGCAACAGGTATTTACTGTCCGATTTCACGTTCTGTTCTTCAGGCGATTTCAGCAATCCCTCGTATACTTCCTTATCATGCGCATCCAGTTTATTCGATTCCAGATGATTGCATATCAACGTCAGTGTATCCCCTTTTATGTTTAGCCGAAGTAAAAAACTGGCATTACTCCCACTTTCATAAGGAATCTGTTCTACCGAGAGAATCGGGAATCGCGACAGGCAAGCCATCCCATTTCCGTTAGACGCTTTCAGCAACTTTCTGTAAGGATACATAGGGAAAACCTTCCTAGTCTCTTGAGCATCCCACTGATACTCCTGCAGACAAACCACGTCTGCATCACTTTCCTGAATATAATGTTGCACGGGACGAGATTCATTTTCCGCATCTCCGTACATATTCATAACGTTGTAGGTCAGAAATTTCAGTACATCCCCGTCCGTAGGTTCTTCCCCTCCTCCAAACGGAGTATACGTCGCGACTGCCCCTCCTCCTGCCAGTAAGAGCAGCAAAGGAAGGCACATAAACTTCCATCCATGAAACAGCCCCACTACTGCAAGAACAATCAAAGCCAACAAGAAAAAGGGAAAAAACAACCCCGCACAAGCCAGCACCGGATGAGCCACCGGCGATAGAAGCGGACTGTAAGCACAGCACAAAAATCCGGTCCCGACAACCAGGTTTCCTAAAATAAAGACTCCTCTAAACGTATGTTTCCAAATACTCATTTCTTACTTGCATCAAATAAGCTTTTTTTCTCGTCATCCGTCAGACTGTTATAGCCCGACTTACGCAGTTTGTCCAGAATCCGGTCAATTTCTGCCTCACGTTCCTTTTTCCGGGCATTGTATTCATAATCTGCCTGACGTCCTCCGTAGTGCACCTTCATCTTGGGTTTACGCTTCACCGGACGTCGCAAGCCTGCAAACCAGTCGCACACCAGGTTTATCCATTTTGTGGCATCGTGGCCGCTCTGCAATCCTGCCGCAAACCACCATCCGGCCAGTGCTCCACCCAGATGTGCGATGTGCCCGCCTGCATTGTCAGAAGTCATGAACAGCAAATCAAGCACCACCATGAACAAAGCCACATATTTCAGACGCACCGTACCGATAAACAGGAACTGTACCGGATAATTCGGTTCACGTACACTTACCGCCACCACAATGGCCAACACAGAAGCCGAAGCACCCAGCAAATAGGAAGAATACACGGCATCCTGAAAATAAGGAAACACATTATATGCCAGCATATAAAGCAATCCGCCACAGATACCTCCCAGGAAATAAAGTCCGCGCAAGTGCTTCGACGAGAAAAAAGCCAGAGACAGACGACCGAACCAGAATAGCCACAGCATATTAAACAAGATGTGCAGCACACCGGCATGCATGAACATGTAAGTAATCAGGGTCCAGGGCCTACGGATAAAGACCTCCGTCCATGCCGGCAGTTCCAGATAGTTCATCCACGGTGAAGCAGACACATTGAATAAGGTCAGAAAAATCTGCACCAGTGTCACTGCCAGAAACACCGCTACGTTCACATACACCAGACGCAGCACAATGTCTCCCTGCTGGAACTTTCTTTTCAAATCAGTAATAAATCCGTCCGCCGCCATTTTTCTTTCTCCAATAAACAATCAGTATCAAGCCGAACAACATACCTCCCAGGTGAGCGAAATGGGCTACTCCATCGTTGCTTCCCAATCCTAAAAGCAGCTCCAGCACCGCATATCCAATCACAAAATACTTCGCCTTGATGGGCACCGGTATCGGGAATACAAACATCTGACTGTTGGGAAACAACATACCAAATGCCAGCAAAATGCCATACACCGCTCCCGAAGCACCTACGGTAGTCAGCTGGTTCAGGAACACATCCATAGGAATGATACCCAGTCCCGTATTGACCGAATCATAATTAGACCACACCGCCAGATACTCCACATACTGCACCAACTCCTGAATCAGGCCGGCGCCAATACCACAAATCAGGTAATACGTCAGGAAGCGTTTAGGTCCCCACACCTGTTCCAGCACCCGTCCGAACATCCATACCGCAAACATATTGAAGAAGATATGCGAGAAATTGGCATGCATGAACATGTAAGTGATAAGCTGCCCCAGGTTAAAATCCGAAGCCAGGAAAAAGTGAAGACCCAGCATATTTTCTATATCCACTCCGTATTTCCGGGCCACAAACATCCCGAAGAAACAGAGCACATTGATAATAAGCAGGTTTTTCGTTACTGTTGGAAGATTATTCATATTGTTAAATCATTGATTCAGTTACAAATGTACAACATAAAATCGGGTTTGAAGGAATATGTATCCTTAAATTTCATTGAACGCACGCACCGAGTCACGCAGCACCAGCAAGCTTTCCGGTCCCATATTGAACAGCAGGTCAATCACACTGAGATTAGGCAGAAAACCCAGCTTCTGGTCAAACACCTGATAATAAGGTTTAGGAAAGAATGCCTTGTCCGCCTCCCGATAATCCCGTTTGGGATGAATCAGTTCCCGGAAATCATCGGCACACTCCACTTCCGGCATGTATTCCTCGGTAGGTATCAGGCGAGGCTCCATGTCAATCTGCCGGCACACCCACTCACACAGCTCCAGGTTAAACTCGAACAGAAACTCATATTTCTGCTCAAAGAACCGGTGAAACTCATCTGCATAGTAATCAAAGAAAGGACTATGCTTGTAAGCGGCTACAAACGCATTCCAGTGCACATGCCGCCAGTTGCCATGGTCTGAAATACGTACATCCTTCATCACACACTTCAGGTCGTCACTCTTTTCCGTCGGAATGGTCAGTGCCAACGGTCCGTCGGCCGATGCAATCACACACCGGTTGCGGTAAGTCTGCTTCATGTAGTGGTCATAACGCTCCACACGTACCGAAGGATAAGCAAAAAGTTTGGTATAATATTCTACGGGAGCCAGATAGGCCGACCCCAAAATCACTTCATTCTTCATTCTTTCTTAGTTTATGTCATTGCACCCGCTGCCAGAAGCGCCCCTTCCGCGAAGAGTACCAGATGCGCCAGGCCTTCCCTATCAGGTGGTCCTCCGGCACGAAGCCGAACAAGCGGGAATCGCAAATATTCACCGGGTCATTGGAAGCCACCCAGTAATAATCCTTGCCAAACGTATAAGCCTCCACGGGCTTTCCCTTCACATACAACGTATCGTGACGAACCTCTGCAGGCTGGTGTTCATGCGCCACAATCGTATTGCAGAGCAAGGTCACATTCCAGGGATATACCTTCACCGGAACGCCTTTCGCCGGAATCACATACGGATGCACTTCCGTACGGTTCTTTTCATCCAGCGGAACCAGCGGAATCCGTCCCTCCAGTTTCTGCGAAATCAAGTAATATTCATATTGGCTGAAACTCCGTATATACCCCCCGTCGGAAGTATATCCGGCCAGCGTATTTCCTTTGATACCCAGCACCGACAGCACAGTCAGCATCAAGTCTTCCGAAGACACCGGATAAGCATACAGCGATTTGGCATCCGGGCTGAGCACCTCTCCGCCCACACAGTTCAGGTCGGCATCCAACATCAGCGTATCTCCCGGCGTGCCGATACAGCGACTGATGAACAGCTCTCTCCACTCTATTCCTTTCTCCACCTGCTGGGGATGAGGGTTATTGAACAAGAGAATATCCCCCTTCTCCGCACGCGAAGATGCCAGCCGATGATAGCCGAAAAGCGAACAAAAAGGCAAACGCAGCCCGTAGCTCCACTTGTTGACCAGAATCCGTTCTCCCTGATAAAGAGAATTTTCCATCCCGGAAGAAGGAATTACACAAGTCGTCACAAGCAGGGTCCGCACCAGCCATACGGTCAACACCGTCAGGCCGGCCGCTCTCAACCACCACCATCCGGACTTTCCTTTGTTCATAGATTATTTAATGGAATCCACAAACTTAAACAGACGGTTCCAGCGAATCTTTCCGTCAAACCAGCCACGATCCTGATTCAGCGACAGCCAGATAAAAATAGGTTTACCCACAATGTGGTCTTCCGGCACGAAGCCCCAGAAACGTGAGTCGGCCGAATTATGACGGTTGTCACCCATCATCCAGTAATAATCCATCTTGAAGGTGTATTTCGTCGTTTCCTGTCCGTTGATGTAGATTTTTCCGTCTTTCACCTCCAGGCTGTTGCTTCGTAGTTCTTGATCGGACGTTCATACATCGGCAGGTTATCCAGTGTCAGGTCTATGGTAGCTCCCTTCTTCGGAATCCATATCGGACCGTAGTTATCTACTGTCCAGCCCGTCAGTTTGTTATCCGGATACAGTCCGCCTGCATCATCATCCGGCACGTTTTCAATGGCAGTCACCAAGTCCTTCCGTGCCAGCAAGGCAGCCTTCGCCTTTTCAGTCAACGGCATGTTATACACCGATTCCTCCGTATAATAAGCATCAGGTCCTCCTGGCTGATGCCCAGTTCATGACATAAATCCTCCGGCAGCATGCCCTTGGTATGCACGAAATAACGATACTGCACATTATCCGGCTCCTTGTTGGCCTTACCGTCCAGGTAAATAATCCGGTTCTTGATTTCCAGTGTCTGGCCCGGCATACCTACACAACGCTTCACGTAATTCTCTCTCCGGTCTACAGGACGGGTAATCACCTCACCATACAGCTGCGGATTTTCGTCAATATACTTGCGTCCTATCGAGTAATAATAATCATACACATCCCGTTGCTGCTCCAGGTTCAGGCTGGCCAAGTCAATAGGCTGCGAAAGTTGCTTACCGATGGCATAGCTCATGCGATAGATGTCTTCTGCCGGATTGCCGGTAGCCACCGTATCCCCTGCCGGGAAGTTGAACACTACGATGTCATTCAGCTGCACCTCTCCCAGTCCGGCCACCCGTTTGTAGTCCCACTTCGGCCATTCCAGATACGACTTGCAGTTGAACACCGGCAACGTATGCTGCGTCAGCGGCATGTGGAGCGGTGTCTGCGGAATACGGGCACCATAACTCATCTTGCTTACAAACAGATAGTCACCCACCAGCAGCGATTTCTCCAGCGACGAAGAAGGAATCACGTAGTTCTGGAAGAAATACAGATTCACAAAATAGACTGCCACCAGCGCAAACACGATGGCATCCACCCAGCCCATCACCGTCAGCACGGTCTTGTTGGTCGACTTCTTCCACCATGTCCAGGGAATCTTTTTGGAAATATATGCGTCAAAGATGAACGGAACCACTACCAGTCCCAGCCAGCTTTTCAACCAAATCAGGAAAATCAGGTAAAGCACCAGCACTATGCCGAACTTTATCCATTGTTTACGCGATGCCTGTATCATACTCAAAACTGAAATAAATCATTCATACCTAAGAAGCCCTGGTGCGCAGCCGTATATTCTGCAGCCAGCACCGCTCCCAATGCAAACCCCTTGCGGTTCTTTGCGTCGTGTGTAATTACGATAGAATCAGCCTCCGATTCATATTTGATGGTATGGATACCCGGTACTTCCCCTTCGCGGATGGCACTCACTGGCAATTCATCCGGTGCACAGTCGGTCGTGCCCGTCACCGTACCGTCGGGAGCAGTCAGTGTGCCCATCACCCATTTCTGCTTGCGGTCCAGGTTTTCCAGAATCCCTTCAGCCAGTGTAATGGCCGTACCACTCGGGGCATCCAGCTTGTGCACGTGGTGGGTTTCTACCATCGACACATCGTAGTTCGGGAACTGGTTCATAATCTTTGCCAGGTACTTGTTCACCGCCGCAAGATAGCGACACCCAAGCTGAAGTTAGACGACCAGAACAGCGTCTTACCCTCTTCCTGGCACAGACGGCGCATCTCTTCGCCATGCTCTCCCATCCATCCGGTGCTGCCCGATACCACTTTTACCCCATTCTTGAACGCCTCCAGACAATTGCCGTAAGCCACTGAAGGAGCCGTAAATTCAATGGCCACATCGGCCGAACGGAAAGCCTCCGAAGCAAAATCTTCCCGATTATTTATATCAATGATACTCACAATTTCATGACCTCTGGAAAGGGCAATCTTTTCAATTTCCTTTCCCATCTTTCCATATCCAATTAATGCAATTTTCATAATTCTGATGATAATTTTATTCGCAAAGATAGTGTTTTTCAGTATTAATCATTACATTTACCCAACATTTACAGCTCGTTAACATGGAACATCTACTCCAGTTTGTATGGAAACACAAGCTTTTTCCGCTCACTCCGCTGCATACCACGCAAGGACAAACCGTGGAAGTCATTGACCCCGGACTCCCCAATCCCGATGCAGGACCCGACTTTTTCAATGCGAAAATCAAGATAGACGGCATTCTGTGGTGGGAAATGTAGAAATCCACGTGCACGCTTCCGACTGGAAACGCCACCACCATCATCAGGACCGCGCCTACGACTCTGTGATTCTGCATGTGGCTTCCGACATCGATGCCGAAACCTTCCGCACCGACGGCACACCCATCCCGCAAATGGAGCTGCACTATCCGCCCTACCTGTTAGACAACTACCGCGAGCTGATTGAAACCAGCCATTACCCGGCCTGCTACCGCCTTATCCCTCGCCTGCCCAAACTCCTGCTCCACAGCTGGCTCTCCAGCCTGCAGACCGAACGTTTCGAGCAGAAGACACAGCGCATCCAGGCCCAGCTTACCCAAAGCAAAGGCGACTGGGAACAAGCCTTTTTTCTCACCTTAGCCCGCAACTTCGGTTTCGGCACCAACAGCGACGCCTTCGAGCAATGGGCACAGACCATTCCCTTGCAAGCCGTCAACAAGCACCGCGATAATCTTTTTCAGATAGAAGCCATTTTCTTCGGGCAGGCCGGCCTGTTGCAGGAACTCCCGTCCGACGACTATTCCGCCCAGCTTACCAGGGAATACGCCTACCTGGCCCACAAATTCGAGCTACAGCCCTCCGAACACCTTCGGTGGAAAATGCTCCGCATGCGCCCGGGCAACTTTCCGCACGTACGCATCGCCCAGCTAGCCAACCTCTACCACCGTTCCCAGGGCATGCTCTCCCAGTTGCTGCTGGCCTCTACGGTGAAAGAACTGCGCGACCTGCTGCGTGGAGGTACCTCCCTTTACTGGCTTACCCACTACGTTTTCGGCGAATCCTCGCCTGCCCGTCCGAAAACCCTCAGCGACGCCTCCATCGACCTGCTGATTATCAATACCGTGGTTCCCTTCCTCTATGCTTACGGCAAGCACAAAGGCGAGGAACGGCTCACCGAACGTGCCGGCAACCTGCTGGAGCAACTTAAACCGGAAAACAACTACATCATCCGGCTGTGGAAAGAATGTGGTCTGCAAGCCGCCCATGCCGGCGACAGCCAGGCACTCATCCAACTCAAAAAGAATTACTGCGACACCAAGAAATGTCTGTTCTGCCGCATCGGATACGAATATTTCAAGAAAAAAGAAGGTTAAAAACCCTTCTCACCCCTTACACACGAGTCTTTCATTAAATCAGTACTTCCTTGGCAGTACTCTAATACTTTCCTTGGAGTACTACAGTACTTACGTGGAAGTACTCAAGTACTGACAAGAAAGTACTGAAAGCTATTAAATCTGTATTTCTCAATATGTTACAGAAATTTATAGAAAATCCATCCCTTTCAAAGAAAAATCATTTCCGTCTTGACAAAGGAATATAGACCGAACACTCCCAGCCTGAAAGTCGGTTACGCAAGAAAGGAGACATATTGAACTTCCTTGTCATCCCCCATTTGTATTGCACAGCCACTTCCATGAATCTGAAGTCATACGCCAATCTTGCAAATACCGGCAAGTCGAAGAAACTTTTGTCATAAAAATAAAAAGTAGGCTCCACTCCTACCGACAGATTCAATCCTCGAAACAGGTACCGTCCCACACTTCCAGCAAAAGATGCCGACCACAGATTACGGATTCCTTCTCCGCCCACATACGTCGTATGCACGTCAGAAGAAAGATAACGGAATCCATAGCTGTAGCGGCCATATCTTGCCGATAACGACAAGTCGAAGAACCAGCCGGTATCCGGACGATTCAGCCGCCAGCGGTATCCGGCACCCAAAGTAAAATCAGCCCCCAAACGGGAGTTTGCCAAATCGAAAGGCGGTAATCCTTTCTCCGGTGAAGCCACCTGGTAGTTTACGGTATTTTTCCCTCCATAAAGCACTAGGCCTGAAGAACGGAGCATCTGTGCACGAACTGTCATCCATAAAAAGAAAAGGAATAAGAAAAAAGATAATCGTTTCATACTGATTTCCAATTAGCGTTATTATTTTTAATCTAGTTTCTGTTTTATTTACTTAACGATTCATTATTCAGCGAAATAAACGGGTGATTCTTTTTTATCGAATCCACATTATATTCAACATTAAACACTGCATGGTCAAAATCTAACTGTGTTTCAGACTCTGACAGTTCCATCCACTCCGTTTGCCGCAAGCAGCAACCACCTACCAGTCCGAAACCGTTCTCCACATTGGTGTAAGTAGCCCGCATAGGAGCCAGCTCCACATTACCCAGTTCATTATTCTTCTGCTCATTAAGTGATTTCAAATAACGGTAGAACTCTTCAGACAGACTATATAAATAAACCTTATATTGCTTTCTGTTTATAAAAGTTTCATCTTGAATAGAAGTCTTGTAATCAGGTATGTAAGTCATATTCAGGCGAAGTGTGTAATTCTTTCCCTGAATTTTCTCATCGCTCCAAAAATACAGATTCTGATAGTACGCATAGTTTCCCATAAAAATGTCATCCAAACCAGAAGAAGCATCCAACATTGGCTCATCACTCCAGTCCATATAAGCAGAAGACGGTTTGCCATAATGCACCTCCGAAGTCCCCTCTTTCCAATACTTCACCCTTTCTTTGACCGTTACCGCATAGTAATTTTCAATCTTTGCATAATCGGTAAAATTTATCTGAAGCTGGAGCACACTCAACTCAGAGGGTTTTCGTTCTATTTTAACAGCGTTTAAGGGAAAAGGAGCAGGAATAATGGTAAAGGCAGATACTGCTTTCACCCCTTCTACCGAAGCTGTAAGCCGGACACGGTCACTCGTCCCATAGGGCTGCACCACATAATAACTTTTGGCGGGGACTCCCGGCAATGAATCCTCTGTCCACAACAAAGGAACAGCAATGTCATTCACTTCCAGTCTGATGTCCCTTCCCTTTAATCCATACATTCTCATGCCTTTGTCATAAACTGGAAGACTGTGCGAAAGACGTACCACCGTAGTATCTCCACTTCCAGGATAACTATATACCGTTAATTTAGGAACCTCTGAAATTTCATCCAAGTCAAAATGATACACACAAGATGACAACAGACTGAAAGCTGCAAGTATTATTATAAAATTCTGTTTGTTTAAATGCATAAATACAATGTTTAGAAATTTGTTATAATCAATGACATTCCAATGCATACCGATTCAGAAATTTAAGGTGTAGCTAAAAGAAGGAATTATCGGGAACAGTCCGATAGCCTTTCCTCTGAAACTTCCATCCACCTGCCGTTCTATCTTTGTATAAAAAGGATTCATACGGCAATAAGCATTATAGATACTCACATTCCAAATTCGCTCGAATCCCCGCTTGGTAGTCCGCCGGAAATTGATACCCACATCCAGCCGGTGGTAGGCAGGCAAAGTAATATTGTTAGGTTTTCCATACATCGGCTCTAAGTCCGACAACTGCGAAGTTCCAGGTAGGCAAGGATTTTCCACATACTGTGTAGGAACCGTCGCATGGTCACCACTACGATAAGTCCACGCTGCATATACATCCATTCGATGGCTGAATTTACGACGATAGACAAAATTCAGTTTATGACGATTATCAAACTTGCTGGGATACCAACCGGAATAGAAATCATCAAATTTTTGCTTGCTCCATGATAAAGTATAACCAGCCTGAAAGAGGTTCTGCTCATCATGATACACCAGCGATGTTTCCAACCCATACGATTTGCCGTCTCCCACCCGTACCACCTGTTCCCAGTTTCCGGCAGGCAATGTAAGACTGCTCCCGCCTCGTACTCCAACATTCGGCTGGTAGTACGGAAATAGCTTTCCACCTCCAGGCGCAACCTCCACGGAAGTTCCATGTACACACCACCTGCCACCTGTCGCGAATGCATAGGACGTATACGGGAGGTAGAAGGAACCCAACAATCGGTCGGCAAGTTTAAATAAGAATTGGATAACTGGTGCGCAAACTGACTCATCTCGGTATAGGAAACTTTTAAAGTGGTACGACTGAACAGACGGTAACTTGCCGATATTCTCGGCTCCAGCGAATGATATACTGCTCCCGAAACTTGATACATGGTATAACGTCCCCCCAAGTTTATCCGCAGCTTTCGGGTCAGCCTCATATCGTCTTCCGCATAAAAAGAGAATTCATTCCCCTTGTAATGGCTCTCTACTGATGACAATAACGTATCCGTCATTTCCTCCGTACCTCTTATATCCTGTGATAGCGTATGCTGCGGACAATAGATATGATACAAGTAATCGCTTCCGAAGCGAACATGATGACTCGCCGTAGGAAGGTAATGAAAATCCATGCGAAAACCTACGTCATCAATAGTAGAATAACTGTCCCTCTGCATCCGGTCTACAGAATATTCTTTATCATCTTCCCCTTTATAAAAACTATCATCTGACCTGAAGTCATATTTAGACAGATTACGGGCATATACCAAAGAAAAGTTACCGGTCAGTTTATGATTGAACTGATTATTCCATGACAACGCGGCAGAAAGATTTCCCCATCTGATATGATATTCATCCGTGGTCTGTTCTTTCTCTTGATGGAGCAGATTTCCTGACGGGAAAAGCTGTTTATCCTTCATTTTAAACAAATCTCTTCCAGAATACACACTAAAAGAAAGCCTGCTCTCATTGGAAAACCGATGTGTAATTTTCGCATTTATATCATGAAAAGCATAACGGGCATTGATATCTTCTTCGGGAAAGAAACGATTGGCAATCCGCAAAGCAGGAGCAGAAAGCACGTCCAACCAACTCCGGCGCATACCGAACACAAAAGAAGTTTTTTCCTTTATGACAGGCCCTTCGAAACGTAGCCTTCCGTCCAGCAGCCCCAACGAGACCATACCATGAAACTCCTTTAAGTCCCCCTCCTTCATACGGACATCTGTCACAGACGAAAGCCTCCCTCCGTAACGTGCCGGAAAACCACTCTTGTAAAAATCCACGTTCTTCACTATATCCGTATTAAATGCAGAAAACAATCCTCCAAAATGATTCACCTGATAGAGAGGCATGCCGTCCAATAAGAATAAGTTTTCATCATTCTTCCCCCCGTGTACATAAAGCCCGGAGAGCAGTTCCGTGCCAGCAGATACTCCGGGAAGCTGCTGAATTGCCTTGACTAAATCCGGTGAACTGAACAGTGAGAATTCCGTATTCAACTGTTCTGAAGTCAACGAAATCTTTCCAGTCTGAGTTGTAAAAAGAGAAGTATTCAAATCGGCTGTTACCACTACCCCTTCCAATGCAGTGGAACTTTCCTTCAAATAAATAGTACCAGAATAATCTGAACGCAAGTCCAATTCTTTCACCACCTCTTCATAACCTACATAAGAGAAACGCAAAGTATGCTTTCCTTCCGGTAATGTCAAACTAAAAAAACCATGTTCATCCGTTAAGGTACCGATATGCATATTCTGATCATACACCGTGACATTAAGGAGTGATTCCCCATTATCCTGACACACGTGTCCTGAGAAAGTATACTGGCTCGATTTAAACAACAAAACATAGCTGCCTTTTATCTCCCATTTGATTCCGGTTCCGGAAAAGACTGTTTGCAGATTCTCCTTCAATGACTTACCAGAAGAAAGAATGCCAGATAACCGTATCATTTCCAAAGAAGAATCATAGACGAAATTCACATGATACAAGTCTTGCATTCGTACGATTGCTTTCTTCAATTCTGAAGTTTCAGAACAAGGATGTCCCCCTAAACATAAACAGACAGCCGCCACAGTCCACAAGGTACTCATCATACTTGCTTTTTAATATGCACTTTTAATACTTTTTCTATTATCTCGATGATTTCGTCCAGACTGTGTGCATCGAAATTGGCTGTCAACCGTTTGTCTGTCCGGTCAGCTACCAGCTTTACCCCATAATAACGGGAAAGCTCTGCAAGTACTTTCGGAAGAGGAGTATTCTCAAATACAAAACTTCCTTTCTTTACAGAATCCGGACGATGGACGATTTGCGGAACATGCTGACCTTTTACCACTTGTGCCTCCATTCCAGCCAGAAGTTCTACACCTTCCGACTGACCTAGTACAGAAAACCGTACTTTTCCCGATTCCACCTGAACCCATGCGGTATCCGCACGGCTTTCATCCATCACGAAACAAGTACCCAACACTTGAACTTCAGCCAACTTTCCTATTACTTTAAACGGACGAGTACAATCTCTTTTTATCATAAAACCAACTTTCCCCGTCAATTTCACTTCACGACATACATCTGCATAATCCTTTGTACGGAAACAAATAGAAGAATAGGGATATACCGTAACGACCGAACTGTCCGGCAACTGGTACTTTACTGCATGTTCGTATGCTGCCAATTCTGTCCACTGCTTCTCAGGAGATATACCCACCCAGACAATAAACGCCAGCAATATAGCCGCAGCCAGCCCAGATAAAAACAGGAAATACCGGTTCTTTCCGCCTGCCCTTCCAACCACTCCATGCTTTTCCTTGAAAACTTTCAAAGCCTGCCGTGTGTCCAATTTATTCTTTTGATAGTGCCTCAACACAAAACGAAGGCATTTTTCTTCTAATTCATTCATGTTTCTGGTGATATTATACATTCAACCCTGTGACAATAGAAACCCCAAAAATCACTACGTGAAAACACTGAATTTTAGTTAAAGAGAAACATATACACTTTATATGCCCCTCACGTATCAAACGAAATGCCTTCTGAATATGACTGTCGACTGTATGAACCGAAATATGAAACTTTTCAGCAATCTCCTGATACTTCAGGCCATCCCGTTTATGCAAAAGAAAGACCTCACGCAACGCTCAGGCAAGGCATCTATGGCAGTCCACATTCGCGCCTCCATCACACTCCGTTCCTCCACCTCCTCATCCAACAAGGTTTCTTCTAATTCAGTAAATGAGACTCCCGATTTGAACAGATTTTCCTGACTCAAATAATCCAAGCTACGGTTCTTAACCATCACATACAAATAAGTCTTCATATTACTTACCTCACAAGACTTTTCATTATTCATTTTCTCCCACAAAGACGAAAAGCAATCCTGCACAATATCTTTGGCCATCTCTACGTCCTGTACATAATGTGTTGCATACAAACACAAAGGTCTATAATAAAACTTGAATAACTCATCTATATTTAATCTGTCTCTTCCCATGTGCAAATCGATTTCTATTTCAAATAGAGACAGATGAAAATACCAAAATCACCATCCTACTTCTGTAAAAAAAGTTAAGTCTTTTCAGTTCTTCATACCTCTCACCGCAACGCCTCTTCCACTGCCCGCAGATACCCGTCCAGGCGATTGCTCTTCAAGATAGCCTTCCGCTGTTTCTTGTCCAGCTCCGGCAACAGGTACTCCCAGCAGGTCTTCAGCTTGGCCAGCAGCTGGGCCTCTCCGCCCTCTATCACCCGATGATAATACAGATACATCTGCCAGTGCATCTGCGCTACCCGTGCCTTCAATTCGCTCTCGGACAATTCTCCTTCACGGAAAGCCAGTGCCAGCGCCGGATTCGCCAGCAGCCCGCGGCCCAGCATCACCCCTTTCAACCGGGGAAACGCTCCCAGTACCTTCCGGATGTCGGCCACCGTCAGCAAATCACCGTTGTACACCAGCGGCCGCTCACACGCCTCATAGAACGCCCGGAACGCCTCCCGGTCCACCGTCCCCTTGTACTGCTGCTTCCCGATGCGCGGATGAAGCGTCACCTGCGTCACACACGAACGGTTGAGTAACGGCACGAGCGCCTTCCACTCCTCCGCATCCTGGCCGCCTAACCTCATCTTCACCGAAAAGCGAATCTCCGGAAACACCTTCATCATCTCCAACAGTGCCTCCACCTTCTCCGGAGAAGACAAGATACCCGCTCCCTTCCCACGACGCACAATCAGCGGAAATGGGCAGCCCATGTTCACATCTATCTCCCGATAACCCTGCGAAGCCAAAAAGTCCGTCAGCACCTTCAGCTCCTCCGGCTCCGAGGCAATCACTTGCGGAACCAGCCGGGGCACCGTGTTCTCTTCAGGCGACACATCGCGCCTGTCCTTGTTACGAATCTCCCCCTTCTCCAACCGGACAAAAGGAGTATAATACGCATCCACACCTCCCAGACACTGCGCATGTGCATTGCGCCACGCCACTTCCGTAAAGCCCTGCAAAGGGGCTGCATAAATTACTGGTACATTCTCTTTCATATCCCGCAAATATAGGAATAATTCGCTATCTTTGTGAAAATACATAAACTTCACTCTCATGGAGAAATACATCTTTGAACTGAAAATGAAGGTTCGCGACTATGAATGCGACCTGCAGGGAATCGTCAACAATGCCAATTACCAGCACTATATCGAGCACACCCGCCACGAGTTTCTCTCCTCCGTCGGTGTCAGCTTCGCCCAGCTTCACCAGCAGGGCATCGACCGTGGTAGCCCGCCTGAACATGGCTTTTAAAACCCCGCTGACCAGCGGCGACGAGTTCATCTCCCGTTTGGCACTCCGCAAGGAAGGCATCAAATACGTCTTTGTGCAGGACATCTACCGTCTGCCCGACCTGAAACCCGTCATCAAATCGACCGTAGAAACCGTGTGCGTAGTCAACGGACGCCTGAGTGACAGCGCCCTCTTCAATGAAATCTTTGCTCCCTACCTGAACCAATGAACGAAAAAGAACTCCTCTGCCGCATGGCCCTTCCCCTTCTGCCCGGCATCGGTCTGGTAGGAGCCCGCCACCTGATTCAGGCTGCCGGAAGTGCGACCATGCTTTTCGAACACGCCCGCGAGCTGCCGGCTCTTCTTCCCGGAGTCACTCCGAAAGTAGCCACCGCCTTTCAGCATACGGAAGTATTCCGTCTGTGCGAAGCCGAGCTCTCGTTTGCCCAGAAGCACCAGATTCAGTGCCTGACCGAAGACGACGAAGCCTACCCTTCCCGCCTCCGCGAATGTCCCGATGGCCCGCTCGTGTTGTTCTACAAAGCTCGGCCAACCTGAACAACCGTCACATCCTGAGCATCGTAGGCACACGCAATGCCACCGACTACGGCAAAGTCCTCTGCCAGCGTTTCATGCAGGAACTCAGCACCCTGATTCCCGACGTGCTGATAGTGAGCGGGCTGGCTTACGGCATCGACATCCATGCCCACCGTGAGGCACTGACCCACGGATTCGACACCGTGGGCGTACTGGCTCACGGTCTAGACCGCATCTACCCAGCTGTACACCGCCGCACCGCCACCGAGATGCTGACACAGGGCGGACTGCTCACCGAGTTCATGAGCGGCACCAACCCCGACCGGCAAAACTTCGTGAAGCGAAACCGCATCGTAGCCGGCATCAGCGACGCCACCCTCGTGGTAGAGTCCGGCCCCAAAGGTGGCTCCCTCATTACCGCCGAGATAGCCGAAAGCTACCAGCGCGACTGCTTCGCCTTTCCGGGCCGCGTAGGCGACACCTACTCCACCGGCTGCAACCTGCTGATACAAAAAAACCGCGCTGCCTTGATACAGGGCGCGGAAGATGTGGTAAAAGCCATGAACTGGGACCATGTGCCCATTTCCCCTCAGGTAGTCCAGCGCCAGCTGTTCCCGGAGCTGACACCCGAAGAAGAACAAGTCATCACCCATTTACAGAAACATCCCGACGGGATACAAATCAATACGTTGGTAGTGGAAAGCAACATCGCCATCAACCGCATGACCAGCCTGCTGTTCAACTTAGAGATGAAAGGCGTGGTCCGTGCACTGGCAGGAGGAGTTTACAAAATGGCATAAAAAATGGGAGAACGCTTTCTCCCAACCTTGTTAACCTTAAATCTAATACTATGAAAAAAATCACGTGACAAATGTAAGAATAACACTTATTCTGTGCAAATATTCAACCCTTGATTTTCAGCTTTTTAAAAGTTTTTAAAAGACAAAAAGAATTCGCCCCGAAACAGCGTGTGCTTCGGGGCGAATCGTTATCTGTCTGTAAAGAGAATTAGTCTTTCAGTTTTGCTTTGATGAAGTCGCGGTTCAAACGAGCGATGTTGCTGATTGAAACGCATTTCGGACATTCTGCTTCACAAGCACGAGTGTTGGTACAGTTACCGAAGCCCAGTTCGTCCATCTTGGCAATCATAGCTTTGCACGACGCAATGCTTCCGGTTTTCCCTGAGGCAACAGGTTCAACTGGCTTACCTTAGCAGAAACGAACAGCATGGCTGAACCGTTCTTACAAGCAGCTACACAGGCACCACAACCGATACAAGAAGCGGCATCCATTGCTTCGTCAGCTACCGGTTTCGGAATCAGGATAGCGTTGGCATCCTGAGGAGCACCTGTACGTACGCTGATGAAACCACCTGCCTGCATAATCTTATCATAAGCAGTACGGTCTACCATCAAGTCCTTGATAACCGGGAAACCAGCTGAACGCCACGGTTCTACAGTGATTACATCACCGTCTTTGAAACGACGCATGTAGATCTGGCAGGTAGTAGCACCTGTAGCAGGTCCGTGCGGATGTCCGTTGATGTACAAAGAACACATACCGCAGATACCTTCACGACAGTCGTGGTCGAACACTACCGGTTCTTTTCCGTCTTCAATCAACTGTTCGTTCAAGATATCCAGCATTTCCAGGAAGGAAGTATCGCCTGGAATGTCCTTCATCTGGAATGTATCGAAATGACCTTTTTCCTTAGGTCCGTTCTGACGCCAAACTTTCAGCGTAAATGATATATTTTTATCCATTTTACTTAGATTCTTTAATTGTTTAACTTCACTGATTAGCTCTTGTAGTTACGAGTCTGTACCTTGATAGCTTCGTAAACCAGCGGTTCTTTGTACAATACCGGAGCCTTGTCGTCGCTTCCCTGGTATTCCCAGCAAGCTACATAGAAGAAGTTTTCGTCATCACGTTTTGCTTCACCTTCTTCTGTCTGGTATTCTTCACGGAAGTGACCACCGCAAGATTCGTTACGGTTCAATGCATCGTAAGCAATCAGCTCGCCCATTGTGATGAAGTCGTTCAGACGGAAAGCCTTATCCAGCTCTACGTTCAAACCTTCCTTAGAACCCGGGATGAACAGTTCTGTTTCGAATTCCTTACGGATGTCTTTCAGCTTAGCCAGACCGGTCTTCAAACCTTCAGCTGTACGGCCCATACCTACGTATTCCCACATTACGCGACCCAGTTCCTTGTGGATAGAGTCTACAGACTTCTTACCCTTGATGTTCATCAGGTGGTCAATCTTGTCCTGAACAGCCTTTTCTGCTTCTGCAAATTCAGGCAGGTCAGTAGAGAAACGAGGAACAGTAATCTGGTCGGCCAGGTAGTTCTGGATAGTGTAAGGCAATACGAAGTATCCGTCGGCCAGACCCTGCATCAATGCAGAAGCACCCAGACGGTTAGCTCCGTGGTCAGAGAAGTTACATTCACCGATAGCGAACAGACCCTTGATAGAAGTCTGGAGTTCGTAGTCTACCCAGATACCACCCATTGTGTAGTGGATAGCCGGATAAATCATCATCGGGTTGTAGTATTTCACACCGTTGATTTCGCGAGCCAGTTCGCCCGGATTTACGTCGGTGATTTCTTCGTACATATCGAACAAGTTACCGTAACGCTGGCGAACTACGTCCAAGCCCAGACGTTCGATACTTTCAGAGAAGTCAAGGAATACGGCCAGACCTGTGTTGTTTACACCGAAACCGTGGTCGCAACGTTCTTTAGCGGCACGTGAAGCCACGTCACGCGGAACCAGGTTACCGAATGCCGGATAACGGCGTTCCAGATAGTAGTCACGGTCTTCTTCAGGAATATCGCTACCTTTCTTTGTTCCAGCCTGCAATGCTTTGGCATCTTCCAGTTTCTTCGGAACCCAGATACGACCGTCGTTACGCAGAGATTCTGACATCAAAGTCAGCTTAGACTGCTTGTCACCGTGTACCGGAATACAAGTCGGGTGAATCTGTACGTAAGCCGGGTTAGCGAACATAGCTCCCTTACGGTAGCAAGACATGGCAGCTGTTACGTTACATGCCATGGCGTTAGTTGACAGGAAGTAAGTGTTTCCGTAACCACCAGTTGCGATAACTACTGCGTGAGCAGCGAAGCGTTCCAACTTACCGGTTACCAGGTTCTTGGCGATGATACCGCGTGCACGACCGTCAACCAATACTACGTCGAGCATTTCGTAACGAGTGTACAGTTTTACAGTACCGGCACCAACCTGACGGCTCAATGCAGAGTAAGCACCCAGCAACAGCTGCTGACCTGTCTGACCTTTAGCGTAGAATGTACGAGATACCTGTGCACCACCGAATGAACGGTTAGCCAATGTACCACCGTATTCACGAGCGAAAGGAACACCCTGTGCCACGCACTGGTCGATGATGTTGTTTGATACTTCAGCCAGACGGTAAACGTTAGCTTCACGAGCACGGTAGTCACCACCTTTCACTGTATCGTAGAACAGACGATAGATAGAGTCACCGTCGTTCTGGTAGTTCTTGGCAGCGTTGATACCACCCTGTGCAGCGATAGAGTGTGCACGGCGAGGAGAGTCCTGGATACAGAAGTTGAACACACGGAATCCCATTTCACCTAAAGAAGCAGCAGCAGAAGCACCTGCCAGACCTGTACCTACCACGATGATGTCCAGACGACGTTTGTTAGCCGGGTTCACCAGTTTCTGGTGAGCTTTATAATTGGTCCATTTCTCAGCTATCGGGCCTTCAGGAATCTTAGAATCGATTATCTTAGTCATAATGTTTTTTCAATTTAATCAGTTACACTTAAATTAGCAAGCACCGCAACCCATCATGTTTTTCAGGAAGAACACAACGGCTACCAGCATGAAGCCAAGTACGATGATGGTAGAATAGATGTTAGAGATGCATTTCCAACGGTTAATCCAGATGGTGTTGTTCCAACCCAAAGTCTGCATAGAGCTCCAGAATCCGTGAGTCAGGTGGAACCACAAGGCAATCAGCCAGATGATATACAACACGAAGAACACCGGATTAGAGAATGTCTGCATGATGTAGCCGTAACCGTCGGCTGCATGAAGACCACCCTTCATCGGGTTGCCGATGATTTCAGCGAACTGCATTTTGTACCAGAAGTTTACGAAGTGAAGAGCCAGACCCAGGATTACAATGATACCCAGTACCAGCATGTTCTGAGATGCCCATTCCACGTTTTTCGGTTTTGCTGTCACTGCATAGCGTTCGTGACCGCGAGCTGCACGGTTCTGCATCGTCAGCCAGAAAGCGTAGATGATGTGAATTACAAACAGGGCAGCCAGTCCGACAGTAGCTACCAGCGCATACCAGTTGGCACCGAGGAACTCACAAACCATGTTGTACGCCTCGCCCGAGAACAATGCAACAAGGTTCATCGCCATGTGAAATGTCAGAAACAGGACAAGGGCGATACCAGTAACACTCATCACCACTTTCCTTCCAATAGATGAATTACTTAACCACATAAATGATTGAATTTAAATTATTTAATTGTTAGAACTATAAATTCGCACTCGAAGGTCCAAATTATGATGCAAAATTAGAAGATTTATTGAGATAACACAACAGATTATGGAAAAAATTCTGTAATCGGAAGCCGTGAGCCACACGTAAAAAGCCTATCTTTTGGGAAAATTCATGCCGGGCTTGCGCAGTAGTTCAATGGCCTTTTTCATGCTGTCGTTCAGCGTGTTAATCACCTGGAAGTATTCGTTCATGTCCCAGATGTCGCGGGCCAGCAGGCTTTCAGCTGGGTCTTGACCAGCGGAAGTGCCGTACGGAACTGGGCCTCGTTGTAGGTGATGCCCATGGAGGTGCCTTGTGCCACCAGCTCATCGAGCATGGCCTGGCTCACCTCAAACTCGCGGTTGAAGCGGTCGAACGTCTTATACTGCTGGAGCCATTCTTTCCGGTGGCGGTCAATCAGCTTGATGTTCAGCTGCACCATGGCGCCTTTGTCGCGCAATGACAGATAATAGTTGGTGTACATCGTGGTGTCGATGGGCACGAAATAGTCGGGCATGATGCCTCCGCCACCGTACACGGTACGTCCTAGCTTCAGGGTCTTGGCCTTGAGCGAGTCGGGGAAGTGGATGCTGTCGGCACTCATCATCTCACCCCGGTTGTAACGGTCTATCAAGTCTTTATTGTATTGCTCGATGCTTTCGTAAGGTTTCTGGATACAACGGCCCGAAGGGGTGTAGTAACGGGCGATGGTCAGACGGATCATGGAACCGTCGGGCAAATCGATGGGGCGCTGTACGAGTCCTTTTCCGAAGGTACGCCGGCCTACTACGATACCTCTGTCCCAATCCTGAATGGCTCCGGTGACAATCTCACTGGCGGAAGCGAGAATTCATCGACGAGCACCACCAGACGGCCTTTCTGGAAATCGCCGTCGCCCTTGGCTTCAAATTCTGAACGGGGGTTGCGGCGGCCTTCGGTATAGACAATGAGTTCTTTCTTACCCAAAATCTGGTCGCACAGGATGATGGCGGCATTCAGGTAACCGCCTCCGTTGCCTTGCAAATCGAGAATCAGGTCTTTCATGCCTTGCTTCTGCAACTTGTGGAGGGCATCGGTAAATTCTTGTCCGGTGGTAGCGGCAAAGCGGTTCACACGGATATAACCGATTTTTCCTTCTACCATGTACGAAGCATCCAGACTGTATACGGGAATCTTGTCGCGCTTGATGGTGAAGGGCAGCAACTCTTTCACACCGGCACGCAACACTTTTACCGTCACCGTGGAGCCTTTTGGTCCGCGCAAGCGGCGCATCACTTCGTCAGTGTTCATCTTCACACCGGCAATGACCGTGTCGTTCACTTCGATGATGCGGTCGCCGGCCAGGATGCCGACTTTCTCGGAAGGTCCTCCCGATACGGCTGGATGACAAAGAGGGTGTCGGTAGCCATATTAAACTGGATACCGATGCCATCGAAGTTTCCCTGAAGGGGTTCGTTGAGCCGCTTCACTTCTTCCGGGTCGGAATAGGTGGAGTGCGGGTCGAGCTCTTCCAGCATGCTGACAATGGCGGTTTCCACCAGTTTGTCTTCGTCTACCTTATCTACATAGAGATTGGAGATGGCGAACTCGGCCAGCTGCAGTTTGCGCGAAGGCGAATCGAGCAGCTTGTTCTGGGCAGGCAGGGCAGTCCATGCCGCACATCCTGCCAATAAAGCGAATAGGTATTTTCTGATTTTCATGTGCATTCTTTCATTTTATTCCACTTCCATGCCTTCGGGCAGAAAGTCGGATACATCCTTGCCATACTGCAGGAGTTCACGGACGATGGTGGAACTGATGGAGGTCAGTTCGGGCTCCGTAAAGAGTAGGATGGTTTCTACGCCGGCCAGCTTGCGGTTGATGTCGGCAATGGTTTCTTCGTATTCAAAGTCGTGTACGGTACGGATGCCGCGGATAATGAATCCGGCCTCGCGCTCGCGGGCAAAATCAACGGTAAGGTTGTCGTATGCCTCGACCTTGATGCGCGGCTCGTCGGCATAAAGTTTGCGAATCATCTCTACGCGCTTCTCGGTGGGGAACCAGGTTTTCTTTTTGTCGTTCACCCCAATGCCGATGATGATTTCGTCCATAAAGGTCAGGGCACGCTTCACCACGGAATAGTGCCCGATAGTAAACGGGTCGAATGTGCCCGGAAATATCGCTCTTTTCATCACTGATGACTGGCAGTTTTTAATTATTAATTCTTCATTCCTCATTCTTAATCAGGTCTTCCTCTACCACCAGATTGTCGATGATGAAGTTCTGGCGTTCCATGGTGTTCTTTCCCATGTAGAACTCCAGCAGTTCCTTCACGGCGTCGGTCTTGCGAAGGGTGACCTGCTCCAGACGCATGTCCTTACCGATGAAATGGCGGAACTCGTCGGGCGAGATTTCTCCCAATCCTTTGAATCGGGTGATTTCGGGATTGGGACTCAACTTCTCGATGGCAGCCACACGCTCTTCTTCCGAATAGCAGTAGATGGTTTCGTACACCCCTTTCTTGCGGTTACGCACGCGGAACAGGGGGGTCTGCAGGATGTACACATGACCTTTCTTTATCAGGTCGGGGAAGAACTGCAGGAAGAAGGTAATCATCAGCAGGCGGATGTGCATACCGTCCACATCGGCATCGGTGGCCACGATTACCTTATTATATCGGAGTCCGTCGAGCCCTTCTTCAATGTTCAGGGCAGCCTGCAGGAGGTTGAACTCTTCGTTCTCGTAGACCACCTTCTTGGTGAGTCCGAAAGAATTCAGCGGCTTACCGCGCAAGCTGAACACGGCCTGCGTATTGACATCGCGGCTTTTCGTGATGGAACCGCTGGCGGAGTCTCCCTCGGTGATGAAGATGGAGCTTTCCAGACGGGGGTCGTCTTCTTCTTTCTTTCCGCCTTTCTGGTCGTTCAGGTGGATGCGGCAGTCGCGCAACTTACGGTTGTGCAGGTTGGCTTTCTTGGCACGCTCACGGGCTATCTTCGTGACGCCGGCAATGGCCTTGCGTTCTTTTTCGGATTCCTGGATTTTCTGCAGCAGGACTTCGGCCACATCGGGATGCTTGTGGAGGTAGTTGTCTACCTGCTCTTTTACGAAATCGCCCACAAACTTGTTGACGCTGACGCCCGACAAGGGATAGGGGTTGCCTTCGGAATCTTTCTCCGGTGCCATAGACAGTGAGCCCAACTTGATTTTGGTCTGGCTTTCGAACGTAGGTTCAATCACGTTGATGGCAATGGCAGCCACCAGTCCGTTACGGATGTCCTGAAACTCCAGGTTCTTTCCGTAGAACTCCTTGATGGCACGGGCTATGTGTTCCTTGAACGCGCTCTGGTGGGTTCCTCCCTGCGTGGTGTGCTGACCGTTGACAAAGGAATAGTATTCCTCGCCATACTGCGCACTGTGGGTAAAGGCTATCTCAATGTCTTCGCCCGTCAGGTGCACAATGGGATACAGTCCCGGCGCAGTCATGTTGTCGTTCAGCAAGTCTTCCAGTCCGTTACGGCTCACAATGCGGTGTCCGTTATAATAGATGGAAAGGCCCGTATTTAAATAGGTATAATTGCGGAGCATGGTCTCAATGAACTCCGGACGGAAGTGGTAGTTCTGGAACAGGGTATCGTCGGGCTCAAAGAAGATGTAGGTTCCGTTTTCTTCGTCCGTGGCGCAGGTCTCGTCGCTGACCAGTTCTCCACGTTCGAACACGGCCTTGCGCATCTGTCCGTCGCGGGCACTCCAGGCCACGAAACGGCTGCTCAATGCATTGACCGCCTTGGCTCCCACTCCGTTCAGACCGACACTTTTCTTGAAGGCCTTGGTATCGTACTTTCCTCCGGTGTTCAGCATGGAAACGGCATCGACCAGACTTCCCAAAGGAATGCCTCGTCCATAGTCGCGCACGGACACCCGCAGGTTGTCTTCCATCTGGATTTCAATGCGCTTTCCGGCTCCCATCTTGAACTCGTCGATACTGTTGTCGACGACTTCTTTCAACAGCACATAAATTCCGTCTTCCACCTGCGAACCGTCGCCCAGGCGACCGATGTACATACCGGGACGGGTACGTACGTGCTCCATGTCGCTCAGGTGGCGAATGTTCTCTTCGGTATAAGCTACAGAGGAAACGGTTTGTTCATTGAGTTCTTCCATATCTATTCCCCCTCTGTTTTTTAAATCATTTTCTTATAAGCACGGCGGCGTTTGTGTTGCACGGATTCGAATGCGCTCCACTGTGCCTGTACTTTCTTGTTGAGCTCAAGCTCCGGATTACTTTCCCCATACTCAAATCCCATCTGCTGGAAAATAGGCACAAGGTCGTAGAACAAGAGAGCGTTGACTCCCTTGCTCTGGTATTCGGGCTTCACGCCTACCAGCAGCAAATCGAGCACACGCGGACGCTTGATGAACAGGGCCTTTAACAGGTGGTACCAGCCGAAAGGAAGCATCTTTCCCTTGGCTTTCTGCAAGGCTTTCGACAAGGACGGCATGGCGATTCCCACTGCCACCAGGTTGCCTTCCGCATCTTCTACCAACGACACCATGCGCAGGTCGATGAGCGGCAGATACATCTTTATATATTGGTTAATCTGTCCCTGCGTCATCTGCGAATATCCGTAAAGAGGCGCATAGGCTTCGTTAATCAAATCGAAGATTTTCTGCCCGTAGTTCTGCTTCTTGATTTCGCTCCGCTTGAGCTTCTTAATTTTCAGGTTGTACTTCTGAAGAATGATTTCGGAGATGCGCACAAACTTGTCCGGAAGCTGGTGGGGCACGCTCAGTTTGTATTCCACCCAGTCGGCTTCTTTCTCAAAGCCTAACTGCTCCATGTGTTCCGGATAATAGGAATAATTATAGATGGTGGCCATCGTACTCAACTGGTCGAATCCTTCAACCAGCATTCCTTCGGCATCCATATCCGTAAATCCCAACGGACCGACAATGGCTTCCATACCTTTTTCTTTTCCCCATTGCTCTACGGCTTTCAGCAAGGCTGAAGACACTTCTTCTTCGTCAATGAAGTCCAGCCAGCCAAAACGGACTTCTTTCTTGTTCCAGGTGTCATTTGCACGGTGGTTGATGATGGCAGCCACACGCCCCACTATCTCCTCGCCTTTGTATGCCAGGAAATATTCTGCCTCGCAGAATTCAAATGCCGGATTCTTCTTGGGATTGAAGGTATTCAGCATGTCATCGTACAAATCGGGAACGGAATAGGGATTATCTTTATAAAGTTCGTAATTAAAACGAATGAACTTCTTCAGTTCTTTTTTCGTAGTGACTTTTTTAATCGTGATAGTCATTGTGGTATAATTTTCTTTCGTTCGCTTTGAGTTTAGAAAAATTAAGGCTGTAAAGATAGTGTTTTTTCTCCTAAAAAGCTGGCTATTCACTGATTTTCACACTTTAAGGATTTTTTACGCAAGAAGCAAACGGCATACGAAAATTAGAAATTTGATGGGATTTTAAGGTATCTTTTCATTTCATTTCCAGAATGAAGAAAGCAGTAATTCCGGTAATCCACTGTTTGACAGTAAAATAAGTCATCTTTCCCCCTTGAGAATTGAAAAATCAGCTTCTCTCCGACGGATGGACGGGATTTTCAGATTCTCGCGGCGTTTATTTCCACCAGCCGCCGGGCAAGGCAAGAATCATGCTACCACTTCGGCATAGTTTTTCTGTCCGGAAGGAATCTGGTTGCCTTTGAGGTAATACTCATACATCAGTTCCTGCACTCGTCCTACCCACGGATTGTAGCGTGCCTGCCAGTAGGCTTGCTTTTCACGAAGGGTCTGCAAAATCTCGGGACGAATGGAAGCAAGCAGTTGCCGGTAGTCTTCTTCTTCCAACAATGTAGCGGCATTGGAGAGCACATAGGGTAGCAGACCGAAATAGCCGGAGTAGCGGACGGCTGGTGAAACGGAGCGGATGCAAATCTGATAGGCCCAGAAGTTGGCTTCGGCCTCGCTGCTTATTCCCAACAGATGGGAATATTCATGGGCATAGGTGAACGGCCATTGCAAGGGAGGCAGCTCGCGGTTGAGCTGTGACTCGGCAAAAAAAGGGCCCATGTAGCCCAACACGCCGACACCGGAATAGAGTGCGTTGAACATGACTTGCTTGGGATGCTGGTAGCTTCTCGGTGAAGAAAGACCGAAACGGGAGGGCACCTGGGCAAAGAGTTGCTTCACCTCTTTTTCGATGATCTCGTGCGAAGGGAAAGGCGACTGCGTGTAGGCTTGATTCAAGCGGCGGGTATAGTCGGCCAGAAAATGCTGAAAGGTGGAATCCTGATAGGCCACATATTCTACAGAGGAACGCGTAAAGAAGTCTTTCCGGAAATAGTTGATTCCCCAGCCTACATAGAACCAGAGGTACACTCCTACCAGCAGCTCGGCTTCTGCACGCAAGGTCCACTTCCACCCTTTCTTTTTCTTCCAGCCCCACAGCGGTAGTCCGGCAAGGAGTACACACGCGGCTACAAAAAACCATTCTTCCATGGAGAAGGGTATCCAGGAAACCAGGGCCGACAACAGTGCGGACAAAGCGGGATAAAAGTGACGGGCATACATCTCGCCCCAATCGGGCAAGAGGCGGCAAAGGAAGATGAAGCACACCCCCAAGGCCTCTGCGGTCCAACGTACGTAACGTAAGGGAAAACTTTTCATATACACAAAGTTATATGTTTTCAGACAAGGTGAAGGAAGTGACAAAGAAATTATATATTTTTGTAACACAGATTAATCATGAATTATACTTAGATAGAAATGGCTTTAAACTACATCTGGATTGCATTTTTCCTTCTGGCCTTCGTGGTGGCACTGGTCAAGCTCGTATTTTTAGGCGACACGGCCGTATTTCCGGAGATTATCAATTCTACTTTCGCTTCTTCCAAAACGGCGTTCGAAATCTCATTGGGACTGACGGGGGTGTTGTCGCTCTGGCTGGGCATCATGAAGATTGGAGAAAGAGGAGGCGTTATCCAGCTTTTCGCCCGTCTGCTGAGTCCGCTGTTTTCAAAACTGTTTCCGGAGATTCCGAAAGGGCATCCGGTGACGGGAAGTATTTTCATGAACCTGGCAGCGAATATGCTGGGGCTGGACAATGCGGCCACACCGCTCGGCCTGAAAGCCATGGAGGACTGCAGGAGCTGAACCCACGAAAGGATACAGCCAGCAACCCGATGATCATGTTTTTAGTGCTGAACACGTCGGGACTGACACTGATTCCCATCAGCATCATGGTATACCGGGCACAGATGGGAGCCGCACAGCCTACGGACGTGTTTGTTCCGATTCTGCTGGCGACTTTCTTTTCGACGATGGCCGGTATCATTGCGGTCAGCCTGTACCAGCGCATCAACCTGCTGAACCGGACTATTCTGCTGTTTCTCGGAGGAGCCAGTCTGCTCATTGCAGGCATCATCTGGCTTTTCCTTCAGCTTAGCCGGGAACAGATTGACCTCTACTCTACCACCTTTGCCAATGTGTTTCTCTTTCTCGTCATCATCGGCTTTATCGTGTCGGGCATGCGGAAAAGAATCAATGTGTACGATGCCTTCGTGGAAGGAGCCAAAGAAGGATTTTCTACTGCCGTGCGCATCATTCCTTACTTGGTGGCCATCCTGGTTTCCATCGGTGTGTTCCGTGCTTCGGGCGCCATGGATTTTCTGATTCAGGGCATCGCGGGGTGGTACGGAGTTGCGGAATAGACGACCAGTTTGTCGGCGCACTGCCCACGGCACTGATGAAGCCGCTGAGCGGTAGCGGGGCCCGCGGACTGATGGTGGACGCCATGAGCACCTACGGAGCCGATTCGTTTGTCGGCCGTCTGGCCTGCATCTTCCAGGGGTCAACGGATACTACATTTTATATTCTGGCGGTGTATTTCGGAAGCGTCAGCGTGACGCGTACAAGGCATGCGTTAAGCTGCGGACTGATAGCGACTTTACCGGAATACTAGCTGCCATTTTCATCGGATATTTATTTTCAATTAACATAAGCTATGATTAGTTATCAGACAGAGGGCATAGACATGCCCGCCATCAAGAAGCGCGAAACGACTGCATGGATCAAAGCCGTGGCCGATACCTACGGCAAGAAGGTGGGCGAAATAGCGTACATCTTCTGTTCGGACGAGAAGATCTTAGAGGTGAACCGCCAGTACTTGCAGCATGATTATTACACGGACATCATTACGTTCGACTACTGCGAAGGCAAGAAACTGTCGGGCGATTTGTTCATCAGCCTGGACACGGTACGCACCAACGCCGAACAGTTCAATGCGCCGTATGAGACGGAACTCTACCGCGTAATCATACACGGCATACTGCATCTTTGCGGCATCAATGACAAGGGGCCGGGAGAACGCGAAATCATGGAAGCCGCAGAAAACAAAGCACTGGAAATGCGGAAAGATTTCATGTAATTCGTATTTTTGCAAAGGATTAAAAACATAAAAGCTAATGGATTTCAAGTATGATGTAATCGTAATCGGAGCCGGTCATGCCGGATGTGAAGCAGCGGCTGCGGCAGCCAATCTGGGCTCAAAGACCTGCCTGATTACAATGGACATGAACAAAATCGGGCAGATGAGCTGTAACCCGGCCGTAGGGGGTATTGCCAAGGGACAAATCGTCAGAGAGATTGACGCCTTGGGAGGATACATGGGACTGGTGACAGACAAGACCGCCATCCAGTTCCGTATGCTGAACCGTTCCAAAGGACCGGCCATGTGGAGTCCGCGCGCCCAGTGCGACCGAGGAAAATTTATCTGGGTCTGGAGAGAAATTCTGGAGAACCTGCCCAACCTGCATATCTGGCAAGATACGGTGGAAGAGTTGTTGGTGGAGAATGGCGAAGTGACCGGCGTGGTGACTTGCTGGGGAGTGACGTTTCATGCCAAATGTGTGGTGCTGACTGCCGGTACTTTCCTGAACGGTCTGATGCACATCGGACACAAGATGCTGGCAGGAGGACGCTGTGCGGAACCGGCATCGTATCACCTGACTGAATCCATCACCCGCCACGGCATTACGGCCGGACGCATGAAGACGGGTACCCCGGTGCGCATCGACGGAAAGAGCGTGCACTTTGACCTGATGGACACACAGGACGGCGAGAATGATTTCCACCGCTTCTCGTTTATCAGCGAACCGCGCCACCTGAAACAGCTGCAATGCTGGACCTGCTTTACCAACGAAGAGGTGCACGACACACTCCGGAAAGGACTGGCCGACTCTCCCCTTTTCAACGGACAAATCCAGAGCATCGGACCGCGTTACTGTCCGAGTATCGAAACCAAAATCGTGACCTTTCCTGATAAGCCGCAACACCAGTTGTTCCTAGAACCGGAAGGTGAAACCACACAGGAACTTTACCTGAACGGCTTCTCTTCTTCACTCCCGATGGACATCCAGCTGGAGGCACTGAAGAAGATTCCTTGCTTCAAAGACCTGGTGGTGTACCGCCCGGGATATGCCATCGAATACGACTACTTCGACCCGACACAGTTGAAGCATACATTGGAATCGAAGATGGTGAAAAACCTCTTCTTTGCCGGACAGGTGAACGGGACAACCGGATACGAAGAAGCCGGCGGACAGGGTATCATTGCAGGTATCAACGCGCACCTGAACTGCCACGGCGGCGAGCCATTCGTGCTGGGACGCGACGAAGCTTACATCGGTGTACTGATTGACGACCTCGTGACCAAAGGTGTGGATGAGCCGTACCGTATGTTTACTTCGAGAGCGGAATACCGCATCTTGCTTCGTCAGGATGATGCCGACATGCGACTGACCGAACGGCTTATCAGCTGGGACTGGTGAAAGCCGACCGCTACGAAATCCTGCAAAAGAAACGGGCCGAAATAGACCGCATCGTAAACTTCGTAAGCACCTTCTCCGTGAAGGCCGACAAAATAAACGACGCCCTCGAAAAGTTAGGAACAGCTCCGCTTACTCACGGATGCAAGCTGGTTGACTTAATCAGCCGTCCGCAGATTACGATTGAAAATATCGCTCCTTATATCCCCGCCTTCCAGGCAGCACTCGACAAAATCGAGGACCGAAAAGAAGAGGTAATCGAGGCAGCCGAAATCCGCATCAAGTACAAAGGCTACATCGACCGGAGCGTACGATTGCGACAAGATACACCGGTTGGAGTCCATCCGAATCAAAGGAAGTTTGACTACGCGAACCTGCAATCCCTGTCGACCGAAGCCCGCCAGAAGCTGGTGAAGATAGACCCGGAAACCCTGGCACAAGCCAGCCGCATCCCCGGCGTATCACCGAGCGACATCAACGTGCTGTTAGTGCTTTTGGGACGATAAAGCAGGTATGTTTCACGTGAAACAATTTGTTTAAGGAATACACATAAAATACTGGATATGAATAAAGAAACATTAAAGAAAAACCTTCGAGAAATACCCGATTTCCCCAAGCCCGGAATTCTGTTCTACGACGTCACTACCCTGTTCAAAAATGCGGAATGCTTGCAGGGCATGATAGACGAATTGTATGAGCTGTACAAGGACAAAGGGATTACCAAGTGGTAGGTATCGAGTCCAGAGGATTCATCTTGGGAGGTGCCTTGGCGGCCCGCTTAGGAGCCGGATTCATCATGGCCCGCAAGCCCGGAAGTTGCCGGCTGAAGTCATTGAAGAAACTTACGCCAAGGAGTATGGAACCGACACCATACAGCTTCACAAGGATGCCATCAGCAAAGACGACGTAGTATTGCTGCACGACGACTTGCTGGCTACGGGCGGAACCATGGCGGCAGCTTACCGACTGGTAAAACGCTGCGGCGTGGAGAAAGCGTATGTCAACTTCGTCATCGAGCTGAAAGGACTGAACGGAAGAAACGCTTTCGAAAAGGACGTAGAGGTCACTACCCTTTTAGAACTATAACACGAGAAGAATCCCCTACAAAAAGGGGGAAATTATATGCAGCCTTCTTTGCAGGAAACCTCTCCTCAAAGAAGGCTGTATTCACCCTGACAAGAACCCTACGACATGGAAGAAACAGAAAAGACAAGCAACACCAGTGAATACCTGAAAGGAATCGTATTGAACCTTCCGGAAGTCCGGGCATCTACCAATACCTGAACAAGGAAGGGGTCATCATCTACGTGGGAAAAGCCAAGAATCTGAAGCGCCGTGTCTATTCTTATTTCTCCAAGGACCACCAGTCGGCCAAGACACGCATGCTGGTTTCCAAGATTGCCGACATCCGCTACATCGTGGTGAACTCGGAAGAGGATGCCCTGCTGCTGGAGAATAACCTGATCAAGAAATACAAGCCAAGATACAACGTGCTGCTGAAGGACGACAAGACCTACCCTTCCATCTGCATCAGCAACGAGTATTTCCCACGCATCTACAAGACCCGGAAGATTATTCGCGACGGTTCGAATTACTTCGGCCCGTACAGCCACGTGCCTTCCATGATGGCCTTGCTAGAGCTGATAAAAAAACTGTATCCGCTCCGTACCTGCCACCTGGCACTGACGCCCGAAAACATTGCGCAGGGGAAGTTCAAGGTCTGCCTGGAATACCACATCAAGAACTGTAAAGGACCCTGCATCGGGAAGCAGTCGCACGAAGAATACATGCAACAGATAGCGCAGGCAAGGGAGCTGCTGAAAGGCAATACCCAAAAGGTAAGCAATGCGCTGATGGAGGAAATGAAACGCCTGGCAGAAGAGATGAAGTTTGAGGAAGCACAAAAACTCAAGGAGCAATACATGCTCATTGAAAGCTATCGCGCTAAGAGTGAAGTAGTGAGTTCGGTGCTTCATCACATTGACGTATTCTCCATAGAAACGGACGAGAATACGGCGTACATCAACTACCTGCACATTACCAACGGATGCATCAACCAGGCCTTCACCTTCGAATACAAGGTGCGCATGAACGAGAGCAAGGAAGAGTTGCTGCAGTTGGGTATCGTGGAAATGCGCGAACGCTATAAAAGCACGTCGAAGGAAATCATCGTGCCTTTTGAACTGGACATGGAAATGAACGGCGTGACGCTCACGATTCCTAAAAAGGGCGAGAAAAAGCACTTGCTCGACCTTTCGCTGATGAACGTGAAGCAGTATAAAGTGGACCGTCTGAATCAGGCCGAGAAACTGAATCCGGAGCAGCGGAGCGTGCGGCTGATGAAAGAGATTCAGGCACAGCTGCAACTGGAGAAAATGCCGAACCACATTGAGTGTTTTGATAACTCCAACATTCAGGGGGCGGATGCAGTGGCTGCCTGCGTGGTGTTCAAGAAAGCCAAACCCAGCAAAAAAGACTACCGGAAATACCTTATCAAAACGGTGGTGGGACCAGATGATTACGCTTCCATGCAGGAAGTGGTACGTCGGCGCTACAGCCGCATTCTGGAAGAGCAAGGTGAACTGCCCGACCTGATTCTGACGGATGGAGGAAAAGGCCAAATGGAAGTGGTAAAACAGGTGATAGAAGACGAGCTACACTTGCAGATTCCCATTGTGGGTCTTGCCAAGAACAACCGTCACCGTACGTCGGAAGTGCTGTTTGGATTTCCACCGCAGACGCTCGGCATCAAGCAAGGCACTCCCCTTTTCCATCTACTGGAAAATATCCAGGATGAGGTGCACCGCTTTGCCATCACCTTCCACCGGGAAAAAAGAAGCAAAAGCCAGATTGCCTCTGCACTCGACCATATCAAAGGTGTCGGCGACAAGCGGAAAACAGCCCTGCTGAAAACATTCAAGAGTGTGGCCCGCATCCGGCAAGCCAGCTTGGAAGAGATTGCAGAAGTGATTGGAGAAAGTGCAGCGAAAAGCGTCAAGGAATCACTGTCGGAATCCAAATAATTTGATTATTTTTGTAGAAACAAGACGAATCACATGAGAGTAGTTATACAGCGCGTGACACACGCATCCGTGACCATTGACGGAATTTGTAAATCGGCCATCAAAGAAGGCTTCATGATTCTGCTCGGCATTGAAGCTGCCGACTCGCAGGAAGATGCAGACTGGCTCTGCAAGAAGATTGTCAACCTCCGTGTTTTTGACGATGAGAATGGCGTAATGAACAAGTCCATTCTGGATGTGCAGGGAGAAATCTTGGTGGTAAGCCAGTTCACACTGATGGCTTCGACCAAGAAGGGAAACCGCCCCTCTTACATCCGGGCTGCCGGACATGAAATTGCCGTTCCTCTATACGAATACTTCTGCAATGAATTGAGCATTGCCCTGGGAAAAGAAGTGGAAACCGGTGAGTTCGGGGCCGACATGAAGGTGGAATTATTGAACAACGGACCGGTGACCATCTGCATGGACACCAAAAACAAGGAATAACCATGACACTGGAAGAAGCACAGAAGACCGTAGACGAATGGATAAAGACGTACGGAGTAAGGTACTTCAGTGAGCTGACCAATATGGCTGTGCTCACAGAAGAAGTGGGTGAACTGGCACGCATCATGGCACGCACCTACGGCGACCAGTCGTTCAAGGCAGGCGAAAAAACGGACTTGGGCGATGAAATGGCCGACGTGCTCTGGGTGTTACTCTGTCTGGCCAACCAGACGGGTGTGGACCTGACGGAAGCGTTCAGAAAGAACCTGGAGAAGAAAACCAACCGAGATAAGGAAAGACATAAAAACAACCCTAAACTATAAAGTATATGAATCCTAATCACGAACATGCGTGCGGATGCGAACATACGCACGAAGAAGAGAGCCATTACAACAAGTACGAAGATGCGTTGAGCAAATATCAAACGAATCTGAAGGACGATGAAATCGCGGAAAAAACAGCCCGACTCATCGAAAAGCACCTGGAAGAAAACAATACGAAGGAAGTAAAGAAATTTCTTTTCAATTGTATTGACTTGACTACGCTGAAATGTACAGACAGCGACACAAGCGTGATGAAATTCACGGAAAAGGTCAATGAGTTTGTCGACCGCTACCCTGACCTGAAAAACGTGGCAGCTATCTGTGTATATCCCAACATGGCTGAAATCGTCAACGATACACTGGAAGCAGACGACGTGAAGATTGCCTGCGTATCGGGAGGTTTCCCCTCTTCACAGACCTTCATTGAAGTAAAAGTTGCCGAGACGGCCATGGCTATTCATAGTGGCGCAGACGAAATAGATATCGTAATTTCTGTGGGCAAATTTCTGAGCGGTGACTACGAAGGTATGTGCGATGAAATCGAAGAACTGAAAGAAGTATGCGGCGACAAGCACTTAAAAGTAATCCTGGAAACCGGCGCATTGGGAAGTGCTTCAAATATCAAGAAAGCTTCTATCCTATCTATGTATTCAGGTGCTGACTTTATCAAGACTTCTACCGGAAAAGAAAGTCCGGCTGCTACACCGGAAGCTGCTTACGTAATGTGCCAGGCCATCAAGGAATACTTCCTGGAAACCGGACGTAAAGTAGGATTTAAGCCCGCTGGAGGCATTAACTCCGTGCACGATGCATTAGTATACTACACCATCGTAAAAGAGCTGTTAGGAGAAGAATGGCTGACCAACGAGCTGTTCCGTCTAGGTACAAGCCGCATGGCCAACTTATTGCTTTCTGACATTGTAGGAAGTGAAACCAAGTTCTTCTAAAAAACCTCATATAAGGACATAAAAAAAGCCCTTTTCTTCGATAAAGAAAGGGGCTTTTTTTATGAATCATTTATTTCGTTCAATCACATAATCGATATAAGCCGTCAATGCTTCTTTCAGACTGGAATCGGCCGAAGCGGGAACCAGGGCCAGCGCCTTATCGCGGAACTCGTACATCATGCGGGTGGCGTATTCAATACCTCCCTTTTCTTTCACGGTTTCTACAAAGTTCGCTATCTCCTCTTTCGAAGCTTCCAAGGAACGTATCTTCAAGGCGGTCTGCTTCAAGCTGTCATCCCCCGTCTGGTTCAGTACATACAAGGCAGGAAGCGTGAGCTTTCCTTCCAGCATATCGTTTCCTGTAGGCTTGCCCAGCTCCGAACTCTCGAAGTAATCAAAGATATCGTCCTTTATCTGGAAGGCAATACCAATCATTTCACCTAACAATCCAGCTTTCATTACCTCTTCCTGCACGGCTCCTACTGATACAGCTCCACTCTGCGAACTGGCCTTAAACAGGGCAGCTGTCTTCTTCCGGATGACATCGAAATATGCCTCCTCTGAGAAATCTTCCTTACCAATATTGCCTAACTGCAGAATCTCACCTTCCGACAATTCCTGTCCTAAAGTAGCCACCAGTTCTACCAGTTCCACCTTACCAGTCAGAGCGGCATGCTTCAGACTTGTGGCCAGCATATAATCGCCTACCAGTACGGAAACTTTATTATTGTAGATTGCGTTTACAGAAGACTGCCCCCGACGCTTATCACTCTCATCTACCACATCATCGTGTACCAGACTGGCGGTATGGAGCAGTTCCAGCGACAATGCCGCATGAAAGGTTGACTGATTTAATGTACCGAACAATTTAGCCGTCAGCATCACCAGAATAGGACGCATCATCTTTCCGCTCCGTTTCTTGATGTAAGCCAACACCTCTCCCAAAAGAGGGTCTGTACTCGTCAAAGAGTTTTCAAAAAGCCCTCTGAATTCCTCTAATTCTTTTTCTACAGGCTGCTTTATTAAGTCAATTTTGTTCATGTACATTTATTTAGGCCCACAAAAGTAATAATAAAAGACTGAATACCGTATTTTTTTGTACTTTTACATGAAAAAACTTAATATTTTTACACGAATGGAGAAGCTATTTCTATTAGACGCTTATGCACTGATTTACCGTGCTTATTACGCCTTTATCAAGAATCCTCGCATCAATTCGAAGGGTTTCAACACCTCTGCCATCCTAGGATTTGTCAACACTTTGGAAGAAGTGCTACGGAAAGAGAATCCTACTCACATCGGCATTGCCTTCGACCCGTCGGGACCTACGTTTCGCCACGAAGCCTATGAAGCATACAAAGCACAGCGGGAAGAGACTCCGGAAGCTATCCGGCAGTCGGTTCCTGTCATAAAGGATATTATACGTGCCTATCATATTCCTATTTTAGAGATTGCCGGATACGAAGCTGATGACGTAATCGGCACACTTGCTACGGAAGCCGGCAAAAGAGGCATCAATACCTACATGATGACTCCCGACAAGGACTACGGACAGTTAGTGAGTGAACACGTGTTCATGTATCGTCCCAAATACGGCGACAAAGATTTCGAAGTGATGGGGGTGGAAGAGGTAAAAGCCAAGTTCGACATCCAGTCGCCCTTACAGGTCATCGATATGCTCGGACTTATGGGAGATACGGCCGACAACATTCCAGGATGCCCGGGTGTGGGAGAGAAAACGGCACAGAAACTGATAGCCCAGTTCGGCAGCATCGAGAATCTGTTGGCTCACACCGACGAACTGAAAGGTGCCATCAAGAAGAAGGTGGAAGAAAACAAAGAGCAAATCACGTTCTCAAAATTTCTGGCTACCATCAAAACGGATGTGCCCATCGCACTCGACATGGAAGTACTGAAAAGAGAAGAGCCCGATGAAGAGGAATTGCGCCGTCTGTTCGAAATGCTGGAATTCCGAAGCCTGATTGACCGGGTAATCAAAACAGAAAAAAAAGCTCCCTCCTCTCCTGCCGCTCAACCCGATCTCTTTGGCTTTTTTGCGGAGGAAGATACAGCTGACGCCAAAAATTCAATTCTCACGAGGTTAGAAGACCTGCCATACGACTATCAACTCGTTGATAATAAGGAGAAAATGGCGGTTTTGGCCGAAAAATTACTTGTCCAGAAATTTTTCAGTCTAGACACGGAAACCACCGGAATCGATCCCATCACGGCAGACTGGTGGGAATGAGCTTCAGTTTTGCCGAAAACCAGGCCTTTTATGTACCGGTACCTGCTAATCGTGAAGAAGCCCTTACAATTGTGAATATATTTAAACCAGCCTTCGAAAATCCAGATTCGCTCAAAATTGGACAAAATATCAAATACGACCTGATCATGCTGGCCAATTACGGAGTGACCCTGAAGGGAAAGATGTTCGATACCATGATTGCGCATTATGTGCTGCAGCCCGAACTTCGTCACGGCATGGACTACCTGGCCGAGATTTACCTGAAATACGAAACCATCAAAATCGAAGAGTTGATTGGAGCAAAAGGGAAAAAGCAAGGAAACATGCGCGACCTGGCTCCCGAGGCAGTTTACAAATATGCTTGTGAGGATGCCGATGTAACCCTCAAACTGAAACAGGTACTCGAGAACGAACTGGAGACTAACGGAGTCAAAAAACTGTTCGAAGAGATAGAAATGCCTTTGGTGCCGGTATTGGCTTACATGGAAAGAAACGGAGTACGTATTGATACGGAAGCACTGAAAGAAACGTCACGACATTTTACGGCCCGGATGAACCAGATAGAAGAAGAGGTACACCAGCTGGCCGGAATGGAATTCAACATTGCCTCTCCCAAACAAGTGGGTGAAGTGTTGTTCGACCGCCTGAAAATCGTGGAAAAAGCCAAGAAGACGAAGACCGGGCAGTATGTCACTTCGGAAGAAGTGCTGGAAAGTCTAAGAGGAAAGCATGAAATCGTAGGAAAGATTCTGGAACATCGCGGACTGAAAAAACTGTTAGGTACCTACATTGATGCCCTACCCCAACTTATCAATCCGGCTACCGGACGCATCCATACATCTTTCAACCAGACGGTCACAGCTACCGGACGACTGAGTTCTAGCAATCCGAACCTGCAGAACATTCCTATCCGCAACGAAGACGGAAAGGAAATCCGAAAGGCTTTCATCCCCGACGAAGGAAGCGAATTCTTCTCGGCTGACTATTCACAAATTGAGCTGCGCATCATGGCACATCTGAGCAATGACCCGCACATGATTGAAGCTTTCCAAAAAGACCAGGACATTCATGCAGCTACTGCCGCTAAAATATATAAGGTAAAACTGGAGGAGGTGACACGCGAACAAAGAAGCAAGGCCAAGACTGCCAATTTCGGTATCATCTACGGAATTTCAGTGTTCGGACTGGCAGAACGTCTGAACGTTGACCGCAAGGAGGCCAAAGCACTTATCGACGGATACTTTGAAAACTATCCGAATGTAAAGGCCTATATGGACCAGAGCATTCAGGAAGCACGCGAAAAAGGATACATTGAAACCATCTTCAAACGCAAACGCTATCTGCCGGACATCAACTCCAAAAATGCAGTCGTCAGAGGGTATGCCGAACGAAATGCAATCAATGCCCCCATTCAGGCAGTGCCGCCGATATTATTAAGGTAGCCATGATACGCATATACCAGCGCTTCCAGGAAGAAGGTATCCGCTCGAAAATGATTCTCCAGGTACACGACGAATTAAACTTCAGCGTCTTGCCGGAAGAAAAAGAAAAAGTGCAGCAAATTGTGATAAGCGAAATGGAGGCTGCTTACAAAATGAAAGCTCCACTGCGTGCTGACCATGGTTGGGGACACAATTGGCTGGAAGCACACTAAGTCATCCAAATTGTTAACAAATGTTTAATTAGTGACATTTTGCTAATTTGTCGCATTTTTTTGCCGGAATGCATACAACATATCAAAGCTTTTACTACATTTGCACCGTCAAAAAGAACAAAACGTAAGTAAAACCTTAAAATTAGAAAGATATGAAAAAGATGAATTTAGCAAAGTGTGTAGTTGTTTTAGTTATAACTTTTGTTGCAAGCTTGTCAACTTATGCTGCTAAAATGAATAACAACCTGATTTACAATGCGCAAGAAGTTAACGGATTGAAAGTTGCAGAAACTGTATACAAGAAAGACGGTAACATGCTGACAAACTACATGAAGTATAACTACAAATACAATGACAACAACCAGATGACTGAAAATATGTCACAGAAATGGAATGTAAACAAGAACTGCTGGGAAAACGATTTGTGTATCCGTTATACATACGACAACAAGAGTGTAACTACAGAATACTACAAATGGAATTCCAAGAAGAATGATTTCATTCTGATTCCTGAAATGACTGTTACAATGGACAAATGATTAAATAAGAAAATTCATAAACTCTCTTTTACAAAAGAGGCACTTCGTGATGAAGCGCCTCTTTTTTATTTTCCACCGACGAAGTCTGCCAAAATTGCCGCTCATTCTGTAGAAGAATAGGCAGGAACTTAAAAAATAACTATCTTTGCAGAGAATTAGAGTATTATGCATCTGAAAATAGATTAAAAACAAACTATAAATTATGGCATTACAATGTGGTATCGTCGGTTTGCCAAACGTGGGAAAATCGACACTTTTCAACTGCTTATCAAACGCAAAAGCCCAGGCGGCCAACTTCCCGTTCTGCACCATCGAGCCCAATGTGGGCGTGATTACGGTGCCCGATGACCGTCTGAACAAACTGGCCGAGCTGGTGGACCCCGACCGTATAGTGCCCACTACCGTGGAAATTGTGGACATTGCCGGACTGGTGAAAGGGGCCAGCAAGGGCGAAGGCTGGGCAACAAGTTCCTGGCCAACATTCGTGAAACGGATGCCATTCTGCACGTGCTGCGCTGCTTCGACGATGAGAACGTGACGCATGTGGACGGCAGTGTGGACCCGGTGCGCGACAAGGAAATCATTGATACGGAACTTCAGCTGAAGGACCTAGAAACCATTGAAAGCCGCATTCAGAAGGTACAGAAACAGGCGCAGACCGGGGGCGACAAGGTGGCCAAGCAAACGTATGAGGTGCTGGTTCGTTACCGTGAGGCGCTGTTGCAAGGCAAATCGGCACGTACCGTGCAGTTTGAAACGAAAGACGAACAGAAAATAGCACACGAACTGTTCCTGCTCACCTCGAAGCCGGTGATGTATGTGTGCAACGTGGACGAAGCCAGTGCCGTAAGCGGCAACAAGTACGTGGAGCAGGTGCGTGAGGCAGTGAAAGAGGAAGGTGCTGAAATCCTGATTGTAGCGGCCAAGACGGAAGCCGACATTGCCGAACTGGAGACGTACGAAGACCGCCAGATGTTCCTGCAGGAAGTGGGGCTGGAAGAGTCGGGCGTGAGCCGGCTGATACGTGCGGCCTACAAGCTGCTGAACCTGGAGACGTACTTCACGGCCGGAAAGATGGAGGTGCGTGCCTGGACGTTCCACAAGGGATGGAAGGCTCCGCAGTGTGCCGGTGTCATCCACACGGATTTTGAAAAGGGATTTATCCGCGCGGAGGTCATCAAGTACGACGACTTTATCCACTATGGCTCGGAAGCTGCCGTACGTGAGGCCGGAAAGCTCAACGTGGAAGGCAAGGAATACGTGGTGGAAGACGGCGACATCATGCACTTCCGTTTCAACGTATAATCAACTTATTTATCAAGCACGGGCTTACACGCTCCGTGCTTGTTTTTCTTTATAACTTTTTTCACCATGAATTATCTCATCATCGGAACGGGCGGTGTAGGAGGATGCATCGCCGGCTTTCTGGCACTGGCAGGCAAGGACGTGACCTGCATTGCCCGCGGAAAGCACCTGGAAGCCATCCGCCGGCAGGGGCTGCACCTGAAATCGGACCTGAAGGGGGAGCATTTCCTCCCCGTAAAGGCATGCACCGCAGAAGAATATCAGGGAAAGGCGGATGTCATCCTGGTGTGCGTGAAAGGCTATTCCATTGACTCCATCCGCCCCGTGCTGGAGCGTGCGGCTACCCCCGACACCCTGGTCATCCCTATCCTGAATGTGTATGGCACGGGGCCCCGCATCGGCCGCCTGGTGCTTCTGTCAAGGTGCTCGACGGTGTATCTACATCGTGGGCTTCGTATCGGGCGAAGGGGAAATCAGTCAGATGGGCAGCATCTTCCGCCTGGTGTTCGGTGCGCGTCCGCAGCAGCAGGTGGCGCCCGAACGGCTGGAGAAGATTGCCGGCGAACTCCGCGAGTGCGGCATCAAGGTGGACGTGTCGGACGACATCAACCGGGATACGTTCATCAAATGGTCGTTCATCTCGGCCATGGCCTGCACGGGTGCTATCACGACGTGCCGATGGGCGAGGTGCAGCACGAGGGTGAGGTGCGCGACACGTTTGTCGGCTTGTCGCGTGAGAGTGCGCAGATTGGGGAGAAACTGGGCATCGCCTACCCCGGCGACCCCGTGGCCTACAACCTGATGGTGATTGACAAGCTCGACCCGCACAGCACGGCTTCCATGCAGAAGGACATTGCCCGGGGGCATGAGTCGGAAATTCAGGGCCTGCTGTTCGATATGATTGACCTGGGCGCACAGTTACACATTGACATGCCTACCTACCGGAAGGTGGCGCAAAAATTCCAGCAAGCATGAAGCATCTTATCGATATTGACACCTGGGAGCGGAAGGAGAACTATCTTTTCTTCCGCGATTTCCATAATTCCTGGATTGCCATGACCAGCGAAGTGGACTGCACGGAGGCGTATGCGGAAGCGAAGGCACAGGGCCGTTCCTTCTTTCTGTATTACCTGTACGCCATTCTTCGTGCGGCGAATGAAATCAAGGAGTTCCGTTACCGGTGGGACAAGCACGGGCAGGTGGTTTACCACGATACGGTAGACATCACGACGCCCATCGCCGTGCCGGAAAAGACATTCTACACGGTTCGCATTCCCTGGAACAGTGATTTCAAGGCTTTCTACGAGGAAGCCCGGCGCATCATCACTTCTATCCCGGAGGACGGAGACCCGTACGGCACCGACAAGGAGATTGCGGCTCAGGGCGATTTTGACGTCATCCTGCTCAGTGCCACGCCCAAGCTGTACTTTACTTCCATCTCTTACACGCAGTATGCCCCGGGCCATCCGCTGGACTATCCGCTGATGAATGCGGGCAAGGCGGTGACACGTGAGGGAAGACTGGTCATGCCCATTGCGCTGACCGTAAGCCACGCCTTTGTAGACGGGGCGCACATCTCACTGTTCTTCGAGAAGGTAGAAAAGTACCTGAAGGAAAGATAAACCTGCTTCTTAAAGAATATTGTTATGACAAAGAAAACAAGCTGGTTCCTGTCTGTAGCCGCCACTGTCATCGTACTCATAGGGGGCAGTTACGCGGCGCTGCGGCATAGCCGGACGCAGGTGCATGCCCTTATCAATCAATCCTTGCAGGAAGCCGAACGCCTTCACTACAACGACCGTCTGAATGCGTTCAGCAGGAACCCGCACATCTACGTAGACCCGGCCCTGAAGGCTTATCTTTTCGCGCCCGTCTCCAGCCGGAAAATCAAAAGCTATACGCTCCAGACTACAGAAGGGAAAACCACTTACCTGTTCAAGGACAGCATCCCGGAAGAGAAAGCCCGGAAACTGCTGAACGAATACCTGCTGGCAGACATACAGCCTGTCAGGGTGGAGGAAGTGAACCGGTTGTTTCAGGAACAGCTCGAGAAAAAACATGTCAGCGGAACGGCGGGTGTGTTTTATTCCGACAAGTCGGCCCGCACCCGCACACGGGCAGGCATCTTACCCACGTCCTCAGCCTATAAGACTCCGGTCTGCTCGCTCGACCTGACTCACAGCCTGCAACTGCAAGGGTGGGCGGACTACGACTGGCTGACCTTACTCCGCCATATCCACGCGGGCTTTTACGGGCTGCTGTGCCTGCTGCTTGCGGCCACAGGTATACAAGTCTACCTTTACCTGAAAAAGCGGCAAAATAAGCCTGAAAAAGGGCTGTACATCGACCTGAAGCAGCAGATATTGCTGATCGACGGCATGCAGTGTGCCATTTCCAGCCTCGACTTGCAGCTTCTTTATCTGCTATGGGAAAAGAAAGGAGAATGTGTGAACCGTGAAGACTTGAAAACGGCTTGCTGGCCGCACGACCCGCAGGCGGATGAGAAATTAGACGCGCATATACAAACAATCCGGAAAGTCCTGCAAGACTTCCCGGATTATCGGATTTCCACTGCCAAAGGACGGGGATATTATCTGACTGCTGCCTCCTGTTAAGGATTCTGCACCAGATTAGGATTGGCGTCTATTTCGGTCTGCGGAATGGGGATGGCCAGACGCGAATCATTCGGCTGGATGGTATAAGCATTGGAAGTCTCCAGCGAAGTCAGGTGCCAGCTTCCCTTACGCACCACGGGCAATTTATTACGCGTATAATCGTACACTGCCAGGCCCTCGCCCATCAGTTCCTTTCTTCTTCTTTCAGAATGCGCTCCAGAGTGAAATCGGCAGCGGCATTTACTTTCATGGCGGTATTCGTGGTACGGTTGGTAATCACGTCGTTCAGGTATTCCATTCCCTTGGTCGCCTGCTCGCCCCCTATTTTCAGACCTGCCTCGCTGCATTCAGATAAATCTCTGACAGACGCACGATGCACAAGTTGTTGTCGCGCGGATCGCCGGTCTTGCCGGGGAACTTCGCCAGATAGACTTTCTTGTCACGGGCGCCTTCGGGAAGACCTTCATTATTTGCTATGGCAGATACTTCTGTCACACAGTGGCGCACATCCTGCGGGTCTTCATTCAGCAAGTTCAGGTAGTCTTCCGACAGTATCAGATTGTTCCAGTCCACTTTTTCCTCATTGGCATAGACCATAGGAGCTCCTTCTCCACCCGAACCACCGGAAGGTTCCGTCAGCGAGAAGTAGAATTCGAAAAGCGATTCGCTGGTGTATTCTTTTCCCCAGACAGTAGGATACTCGTCAAGGGTGTACAACTGATACAGGCTTTTACTGTTTTCGATGACATCTGTGGCTGCCTTGTAGGCATTCGGATAATCCAGCTTGTTCAAATAAACTCTTGACAGAATACCCTGCACGGCCCAGTAGTTCAGACAGCCGTCCTTCTTCTCCTTGCTAAGGCCGGCCAGCGAGTTGGTCAAGTCGGTAATAATCTGGTCATAGCATTCGGCCACCGTATTGCGTGCTGGCTTCGAAGACTGATCAGTGGCTGTTGTAACGATAGGCACCCCTAATGACTGGCCGTTATCATACGAATAAGGCATGGCAAACACGCGTATAAGATCGTATAAAGCAAGCCCTCTCATGGCCAAGGCCTGAGCCTTAATCTCATTCAGAGCAGCCTCATCAGTAGTTTTTATCAACCCACTTTCAGTTGCAGCTATCAGATTGTTGGTTTGTCGAATCACTTTATAGACCTGATTCCACGGCAGGCTTGAATTAAACTGTCAGTAGCCTTCACGTTATACTCATAATAAGGTGAAACCCTACGTCCGTCTCCTTTCGTCATACGAGCCTGCACATCCGCAGCCCGGCAATCGCCAAAATAAAAGAAATTGTCACCATAATAACTATGTGCTGACGCCAGCCTATAAATGCCGTTTAATGCGCTTTGGGCATCTTCCAAAGAAGAGAAAGCCTGGTCGGTGGGTACGGACGTGGACGGATTCAGGTCCAGCCAGCTGTCCGAACAAGAGGTACATGCCAGTGAGGCGGCAAGAAAATAAATATAGAGTGGTTTCATAATCCAATTCGTTTTTAGAAAGTTAATTGTACGCCGAAGTTGAAGGTACGCATGGCAGGTGCCTCGCAGAACACTTCTCCGTTGACCGGAGTTTCGGGGTCATACTGTTTCCATTTAGCCCATGTCAGCAGGTTGCTGCCTGAGAAATAGATGCGGGCTTTGTCTATCAGGGCCTTGCGGGTCCATTCGGAAGGAAGCGTGAATCCCAGCGTAAGGTTCTTCAGACGCAGATGATCGGTACTGTGAATATAGCGCGAAGAGTTCTGAGGTCCGGCATCTTCCCCATACACAAAGCGCGGTACATTGGTCTGGTCGCCCGGCTCCTGCCAACGGTCCATGGCATATACCGGAAGATTATATCTTGAATCATAAATGTTCTTGGTACCATTCTCTATATAGGTGCCAGTTTTATCATAAGAATATCCGCCCAAGGAATAGGTCAGCGTAAAGCTCAGGTCCAGCCATTTGTAGTTCAGCATGTTCGTCAGACCGCCAGACACTTTCGGGTTAACCGACTTATAAGGAATGGCCTGCGCCTCACTGGCACTCTCCGTCAGGCTCCGGTCTACAATCACCGAACCGTCTTCCTGAGGTATTTCCTGGTTACGGTAATACATGGCCTTACCTGTATCCGGATTTACCCCGGCGTATTCTTTTACGTAGAAGGTGTAGTAGGGCAATCCTACTTTGTGGATGAACCATGTGCCCTCGATTGACTGCTCCAGCTGTCCGTTGAGTGACACAATCTTGTTCTTGTTGTGACTCAGATTGAAGACCGTGGTCCAGTTAAAGTTGTCATTGGCGAAGTTGATGGTACGCAGTTCCAGTTCCACACCCCGGTTGTTCAACTGTCCCACATTGCTCAGGTAGTTCGTAAATCCGGTGGTGGCACTGATAGGAAGGCTGTACAGCAAATCCTTCGTATCGCGGTTATAGTATTCCACGCTCAGGAAAATGCGGTTGATGAACGACACGTCCAGTCCCACGTTCAGGTTATAGTTCTTTTCCCATCCCAAGTTGGGGTTGGAGATAGAAGATTCATAAGAACCCAAACCTCCCATATAGCTTTGTCCCAAAGAATACAATCCCATATAGCCATACAGAGAGCCTGGCTGGTTACCGTTCACACCGTAAGAGGCACGAATCTTCAAATCGCTCAGAATGTGCTTCACAGGCTGCATGAACGCTTCGTTGCTCACATGCCACATACCCGATACGGACCAGAAATTTCCCCAGCGGTTATCGGGTGAAAGACGGGAACTACCGTCGCGGCGGAAGCTTCCTGCCACATAATAACGGTCGTCATAATCGTAGTTCAAACGTGAAATATACGACAGCATACGATAATCCTGCGTTGATGAAACGAAGCTGTTCAACACTGCTCCGTTATCAGGTTCAGTAAGCCCTACATACGACGGCAATTTGGAACGTTCGCCGGATGCCTTATCCGTCTGGTAGCTTTCCACTTCATACGCAGCCAAGACATCCAGGTGGTGCTTCTGCGCAAAGGTCTTCACGTAATTCACCGAAGTAGAAGAAATCAGCTTCCCATATTCGATGAATCCTTTGGAGGACTGTGCATCGGAACCGCTCTTCGGTCCTGCAGAACTCAACGGATTGTAGTAGCGCGAGTCCTTCTGGATGGTATAATCATAGCTTAACGTTTCCTTTATTTTCAGGCCCTTTATCGGTTCTACAGCCGCATAGCCGGTGGAGAACATACGCGTCATCCGCGTGCGGTTATAGTCCGTCAGAATATCACGCAGCGGGTTCAACTGTGTACCGTCGTACGCTCCCACATAATTTCCGGCTTCATCTCTCACCAGCATGGAAGGAGTCATGGTCATTGCCACACACAAATACGGGTTGATGGCAGAGCCACGCTCTTCGTTCATCTCCTGGTTCATCTGGGTAAACATCATGTTGGCGCCTACCTCACCGTACCGGCCTACCTTCTGGGTCATGTTCAGACGGGCGGAGTAGCGATCCAGGCTGGAGTTCTTGGCCAGTCCTTCCTGGCTGTTATAGCCCAAAGAGGCATAGAAAGTGGTCTTCTCGTTTCCTCCGGATACAGATGCCTCGTAATCCTGCTGGATGGCGGTACGAAGCAGTTCCTTTCTCCAGTCGGTATAGCCCATGGAAGGCACAGACGCATACTTGTCAATCTCACCGTCTGCATAGCCGGTAGGGTCTGCCATCTGCTTGTCAGTAGCGTAGTTCACCAGGCCCTCGTACAACAGTTCACGGCGCTGGTCGCCGTTCAGTGTCGGACGGAAATCAACCGCCGCATTCGAGAAACCTCCCGACATGTTAAAGGAAACCTGTGCCTTGCCCGCCTTTCCTTTCTTGGTCGTAATCAGGATTACGCCATTGGCTGCACGCGAACCATACAGAGAGGCTGCCGCCGCATCCTTGATAATCGTAATGTTTTCAATATCGGCCGGATTCAGCGTGCTCATGATATTGGTTTTGGAGTTGTTCATATAGGCCGCATCGGCTCCTCCGGCACTCAGGCTACCGGAAGTGACCGGCACCCCGTCGATCACGAACAGCGGTTCCTGAGAGGCATTGAACGAGCCCATACCACGGATACGAATGCTCTGATTAGCTCCCGGCTGTCCGGAACTGCTGGTAATAGACACGCCCATGGTCATTCCCTGCAGCTTCTGCTCCACGCTCATCACGGGGATGTCTTTCATCATGTCTCCCTTCAGGGTATTGGCAGACCCCGTAAAAGAAGACTTGGTGAAATTACCGTATCCCGTCACCACCACCTCTTCCAGGTTCATGGTTTCAGGCTGGAGCACCACGTTCAGGTGTTCTTTCTTAGGAACCTTTATCAACTGAGTTTTCATACCCAGGTAAGCCACGACCAGAATCTTGTCATCCGGTCCCACTTCCAATGTATACTTTCCATCAATGTCGGTCACTACCCCATGCGCCTCGTTTCCCTGTACGGAAATCGTAGCACCGATAAGCGGCTCGTGATCTTCAGCTGAGATAACCAATCCGCTGATGGTACGCTGTTGTGCAAAAGTCTGTTGACACACCACACACAGCAGCAATAAAACTAAAAGTCTGATTCTTTGCATTTTGACGATTTTTGTTTGTAATTCCGTAGAATACTTCGCAAAACACACGCCAAAAACAGCCTTTTTATACTTTAATTTTTAAAAAATTGATTACAAGAAAGTTACACGCGATTAAGAAAAAGAAAAGGCTGTGGAATTTCTGCACATTTGTAGAAATAATCCACAGCCTTTTTTCTGCTTTATTTACTGTTCAGATAGTCACACAACTTCTGTACGGCTCTTGCCCGGTGACTGATCCTGTTCTTTTCTTCAGCCCCCATCTCCGCAAAAGTCTCGGCATAGCTTCCGGCACGAACACCGGGTCGTAGCCGAAGCCGGAGCTTCCTTTTTTCTCCCGGATGATTTCTCCCTTCACAATGCCTTCGAACAAGTGCTTTTCTCCTCCTTCTATCAGGCAGATGGCCGTGCGGAACTGCGCCTTCCGGTTCTCCTTGCCTTTCAGTTCTGCCAGCAGCTTCTTCATGTTGGCTTCCGAGTCGTGACCTTCACCGCCCGCATAACGCGCCGAATACACTCCGGGAGCCCCGTCCAGCGCTTCCACCTCCAGACCGGTATCGTCGGCAAAGCAATCCATGCCATAATGCGCATGAATATATTCCGCCTTCAGCGCGGCATTTCCCTCCAGCGTATCCGCCGTTTCCGGAATATCGGCCTCACAACGGATATCTTTCAAACTCAGCACTTTCACTTTATCTCCCAGAATGGCACGTATTTCCTCCAGTTTATGGGCATTGTTAGTAGCAAAAACCAGTTTCTTTTTCATGTTGAACTTTTTCTTGACAATTATACATTTCTGCGCAAAGATACACATCGCCCGACAGTATTTCAACTAACGGCCCCAAAAAGCCGATAAAAAAGCCTGATCTTCCTCAGGAGACCAGGCCTTTATCACGAAGCTATGCGCCATCAGTTCAATACGATTTCATCTACAAACAAGAATCCGGGATTGCCCTTGCCGCCGTGCCATGCCGGGATATTCTTTTCGGACAAGGCCGTTACCTTCACGTAACGGGTCTTTACCGGGTCAAACGTCAGGGTATGGGTATAAATCTGGTTGGCATCCGTTTCCTTCATAGCCGGATAAGCTTCCGAAGCCACTTTCTTGAAAGTCTTGTTGTCGTCCGACACCTCTACGGTAATGCCTCTGGTATCAAACGTCCAGTCGCCCTTTTCCACGCAAGTGCGCAGGGTCATGGAACTGATTTCGGTAGCCTCCTTCAAGTCGATCACCGCCTCCATGTCATTCTTGTAGAAAGCAATCCAGCGTCCGGTCTTGTAGTTGCGGTCGCCCGTCATACCGTCTACCAGCGTAGTGGCACCCTTAAACTCGTAAGGCTTATTGATAGGCTGCAACATAGTGATAGGTTTCGCCGTAGACTTGCTGAACGCAATGCTGTCACGCGTAATGCGCGAGTTGCCTTCCGGACGCACGGCCATCATGCGCAGCACACATGCCGCATCAATGGTCAGTCCGTTTTCATACTTGGACGAAGCAGTGGTAGGTTCCGTACCGTCGAGGGTATAGTACACAGGTGCATCGTCGATGGTGCTTGCCGTTACATCCAGCTTGCCCGTTTCCGTGTTGGGAGCGATGTTCACATTCACATCGAAGATATGCGTCGCGTAGTTCCATCCCTTCAGCTGATAAATCTTTGTCAGACGAGCCGTACGTTTCAGGAATCCCTGATAATCCTGCTTCTTTTCAGGAGCGCTCCACTGCGTTTCACAAAGCGCAGCCATACGCGGCAATACCATGTACTGTGCCTGTGCCATGGTCGGGATATATTCCGTCCAGAGATTCGCCTGCACACCGGTAATGAACTTCTGTTCTTCCGGAGAAAGGGCAGACGGCATCGGTTCGTAGCTGTACACCCGTTCCATAGGCAGATAGCCGCCGATGGCCAGCGGTTCACTGTCCGTATCCTTTGCCTGATAATAGTCGAAATACAGGTACGTGTTCGGCGTCATGATGACATTGTGCTGCTGACGGGCCGCTTCAATGCCACCGGCTTCCCCTCTCCACGACATCACCGTGGCATTCGGAGCCAGACCGCCTTCCAGGATTTCATCCCAGCCAATCATGCTGCGTCCGTTCTCGGTGAGGAACTTCTCGGCCTCGTGTATCACGTAGCTCTGCAGGTATTCCTCCTTCGAGTGCTTGCTGTCGCCCTTGATGCCCAGCGCCTTGATACGTGCCTGACACTTCGGACAAGTCTCCCACTTCACCTTCGGACATTCGTCGCCACCCACATGGATGTATTCCGACGGGAAGATGTCGATGATTTCCGCCAGCACATCCTTGATGAACTGGATGGTCTTGTCGTTACCCGCACAAAGCACGTTGTCGGAAATACCCCACATGCGCCATACTTCATACGGACCGCCCGTACATCCCAGTTCCGGATAAGCCGCCAGCGCCGCCTGCATGTGACCCGGAAGGTCGATTTCCGGAATGACCGTGATATAGCGTTCTGCCGCGTAAGCCACGATTTCCCGGGCCTGTTCCTGCGTATAGAAACCGCCGTAAGGCTTGCCGTCATACTCACCCGAGTTACGTCCGATCACCGTCTCGCTGCGTTTGGAGCCGATTTCCGTCAGCTTGGGATACTTCTTGATTTCGATACGCCATCCCTGGTCTTCCGACAGATGCCAGTGGAAGCGGTTGATGTTGTGCAAGGCCAGCATGTCGATGTACGTCTTGATTTCATCCATGCTGAACATGTGACGGCCCACATCGAGCATCATACCACGGTAGCTGAAGCGCGGCGAGTCGTTGATTTCCACTGCCGGCAGTTCCACTGCTCCGGCCCCCTCATGCACCGACACCGACTTGCGGAGCGTCTGGATGCCATAGAACACACCCGCTTCCGAAGGAGCGGAAATCTCCACCTTGCGGTCGTCCACCTTCAGCCGGTACGCTTCCGGAGAATCAGCCTCCAGCCCCAGGCGGAGCACGATGCCCTCTTCCCCATCACCTTCCGCCACCTTCAGCGCGATGCCGGTCTGTTCCTTGATAAAAGCCGCCAGGAACTCGGCGTTCTTCTTCATCTTTTCATTCCCTGCCGTATAGCAGATAGTTTCCCCGCTCTTCAGCAGGAACGAACCCTGCGATGCCGCCGTAATCTCCAGCGGCATGGGCACCACCTGATAGTCGGCCACCGCCGTCGGACTGTCCGCACACGAGGCCATCAGCATTCCGGCAAATGCCAGCCCCATACAATTCATTTTTGAAAATGGTTTCATAATCAATACATATAAAAGATTAGTAATCAGATTTTATTCCCTCACATCGGCCAGCTGGTGAATCACCACGGAAACGTCCTCCAGCGGAGAACCGTCGGCCGAAGACACCGTGATGCGCTTCGTCTCGCCCGGCAGCAGGTCGAAGAAATTGTCGGAGAAACGCGCCCCCTGCAAGGGCACCTCCACGAACACGTCGCGCGCCAGCACACGCGATTTCAGCGTCAGTTCCACCACCCCGCCTTCTTCACCTTACGGCAGGCAATTTCAGCCTAGGCAGGCGTTGCTCCTTGGGATACACCGGATAGAACACCTCGTCCGAAAGTACCTTCTTTCCGTCCGCACCCCTGAGCGTCATGCGGATGAACGAAGCCGTAGTGTCACAGCCCTCAAACGCCTTCTGCCAGTCTTCTTCAAAGAACACCTCCGAAGCATTTACCGGCAGCATCCCTTCCACCCGATGGCGGCGCATCACCCTTCCCTGAAAGTCCGTCAGCGCCAGGTGCAGCGTCACGTTCTCCGTCTGCAGGCAGTCGGACAGCACATAAAAGCGCAGCTTGTCGCCCTGGCGGATGGCATCCACCAGCACGGGCGCAAAGGCACGGCGCGTGTGATACTGCATGGCCTTCCAGTTGCCGTAATAATCGATGGCCGACCACGACACCACGGGCCAGCTGTCGTTCAGCTGCCAGGCAAGCTGCCCATGCAGTACGGACGATTGCGGCGGTGCGCCACCATGCCCGGCGCCAT
>ENA-OQHA01000040-OQHA01000040.1-human-gut-metagenome-genome-assembly--contig:-NODE-40-length-64959-cov-6.507465_pt1 | contig 64959 bp, 77 predicted proteins | sample MGYA00242558_ERZ504707 | MGnify/ENA primary metagenome ERZ504707 (study PRJEB26092, sample SAMD00036197) | human gut metagenome | host: Homo sapiens | study: EMG produced TPA metagenomics assembly of... | reverse complement strand
ATACCATAAACGCAGAAAATCTTTACTCAAAATATCCCCTTTCCAACTACCAGCTTGATTTTTATGTGGATAATAGCTGGTCGTGGCTTCCGTGGAACTGGCTGGACGGTATCGGAAAATCGGTGCAGTACGGGCTTTACTGTATTACCAACTTTGTCTGGACGATAAGCCTTTATTTAAGCAATGCCACGGGCTATGTGGTGCAGGAAGCCTATAAACTTGATTTTATTAACGATATGGCAGACAGTATCGGAAAGAGCATACAGACCCTTGCAGGTGTTACCGAGAATGGCTTCGGGAGTACGGGATTTTATGTAGGTTCTCTATTACTGATAATTTTAATCATTGGTATTTATGTTGCCTATACGGGACTGATAAAAAGAGAAACCAGCAAAGCGGTTCAAGCGGTTATCAATTTTCTTGTGGTGTTCGTGCTGTCCGCTTCATTTATTGCTTACGCTCCCGACTACATCAAGAAGATAAATGAATTTTCATCAGACATCAGTACCGCTTCACTTGACTTGGGAACAAAAATCATGCTCCCCAACTCTGACAGCGAGGGCAAGGACAGCGTGGACTTGATACGGGATAGCTTATTTTCTATTCAAGTGGAACAGCCGTGGTTACTCTTACAATTCGGGAACAGCAACGCAGAAGAAATCGGGGCAGACCGTGTGGTCGCTCTTGTATCAGCAAGTCCAGAGGACGAAGACGGGAAAACACGAGAAGAAGTCGTGAAAACAGAAATTGAGGACAACGACAACAACAATCTGACGATACCGCAGGTCGTGAACCGTTTAGGCATGGTGTTCTTCCTATTCATTTTTAATATAGGTATCACAATCTTTGTATTCCTACTGACAGGGATAATGATGTTAAGCCAGATACTTTTTATTATCTTCGCTATGTTCCTGCCTATTAGTTTCTTGCTCTCTATGATACCGAGCTATGAAAGCATGGCAAAGCAGGCAATCGTAAGGGTATTTAATACCATAATGACACGGGCAGGAATTACACTCATTGTAACGGTGGCGTTCAGTATTTCCAGTATGTTTTATAACATCTCCAAAGATTACCCGTTTTTTATGGTGGCGTTCTTACAGATAGTGTGTTTTGCAGGTATCTTTATCAAGTTAGGCGACTTAATGAATATGTTCTCTTTGAACGCTGGCGACAGTCAAAACATGGGACGCAGGATATTCCGCAGACCGTATCTGTTTATGCGACATAGAGCTAGGCGTATGGAACACCGTATTGCAAGGGCGGTAAGTGCTGGCGGTATTTCGGGCGGTGTCGCTGGTGCGGTGGCTGGAAGTGCCGTTGCTGGCAAGAGGGCTGAAAGAAAAAATACAGCTTCTAAAGAAAATCGGGGGAATACCACTTCTAGCATGGGACAACGTGCAGGCTCAAAGGTGGGGGCTGTCTTAGATACGAAAAATAAAGTGAAAGACAAGGCAAATGCTGTCAAAGAAAACATCAAGGATATACCGACACAGACCGCTTATGCGGTGTATTCCGCAAAGGAAAAGGCAAAGTCCAGCGTATCCGACTTCAAGCGTGGCATGGTGCAGGAACAGCAGTCCAGACAGACGGGACGCTTGGAAAAGCAGGAACAACATAGACAAAATATCGCTGACAAGCGTATGGAGCTTCAAAAGGCACAAGAAGCAAGGCAGGTACAGCGAAAGGCTGACGGATCAGCGACAATGGGAGCTACCCGTCCCCATGAGCGACCAGCCACAGCTTCAACCATTCCAAAGCCGAGTGCGGAAAAAATGCAGGAAGTCAAACGCCCTGCCACAGCGACCACTTCAAAAGCAAGTGAACCAGTCAAGACAAATGTTATCAAAGAGCGTCCGTTATCTTCGGGTGGTTCTGATAGGAAAGCGACCCAGCTTACACAGACAGTACATAGGCAGAATGTAGAAAAAGTGGTATCGCAGGAAACACGCCAGAATTACACCAAAGACCGCAGGACAAAGGTTCAGCAGACCCAGAGCGTCCAGAAGAACCAGCAGACCATAGAGAAAACTCGTAACCTTGTAACGAAGAAAGGACAGAAGAAAAAATGAAACTGAAACATATCGCTCTTATCGGCAGTCTGTTTCCTATCCTCTTCTCTCTGGTGCTTTTCTTTGGTGTCTTGATTAGTGCGGACAGCGACGACGAGAACAGCAACTTTTCTTCTGGCATTACGGGTATGAACTTATCCGCAGAAGTCTTGAAACATCAGCCTATGGTAGAAAAGTACGCCAGAGAATACGGTATTTCCGAGTATGTTAATGTGTTACTGGCTATCATTCAAGTAGAAAGTGGCGGTACGGCAGAAGATGTTATGCAGAGTTCGGAAAGTCTGGGACTACCACCCAACTCTTTAGATACGGAAAGCTCAATCAAGCAGGGGTGTAAGTATTTTGCGTCCCTGCTTTCTTCCTGCAAAAATCAAGGTATCGACGATTTGAATGTAGCGATACAGTCTTATAACTATGGCGGTGGCTATGTGGGATATGTGGCAGGAAAAGGGAAAAAACACACCTTTAACTTTGCAGAGAGCTTCGCCCGTGAGAAATCGGGTGGAAAGAAAGTAACCTACACCAACCCGATAGCTGTTGCGAAGAATGGGGGCTGGCGATATGGCTATGGAAATATGTTCTATGTGGAATTAGTCAATCAATATCTGACCGTAGCACACTTTGATAATGCGACGGCACAAGCGATAATGAATGAAGCGTTGAAATATCAAGGCTGGAAGTATGTGTATGGTGGCAGTAACCCGAACACTTCCTTTGATTGTAGCGGACTTGTGCAATGGTGTTATGGAAAAGCTGGTATCTCCTTACCGAGAACGGCACAAGCACAGTATGACGCTATCCAACATCTTCCACTCTCGCAGGCAAAGGCTGGGGACTTGGTATTTTTCCATTCTACCTATAACTCTGGTTCGTATGTAACCCACGTCGGCATTTATGTAGGAAATAACCAGATGTACCATGCAGGCGACCCGATAGGATATGCAGACCTAAGTAGTAGTTACTGGCAACAACATTTAATCGGTGCAGGACGAGTAAAACAATAGAAAGGACTTGAAAAATATGTTTAAGAAGAATAAGAAACAGACAGAAAATATCAAAGAAAAAAAGGTGCGTACTGTCAAGGTAGGCACACATAAGAAAACCGTGATTGCGTTGTGGGTGGTGCTTATCGCAAGCGTGAGCTTTGGGGTGTATAAGAATTTTACTGCTATCGACCAGCACACGACCCATGAAAAAGAAATCATTGAGCTTCGCTTGCAGGACACCAACGGGATAGAAAATTTTGTGAAGAACTTCGCAAAGTCCTATTACTCATGGAATAACAATAAAGAAGCGATTGAAGCAAGGACGCAGGCAATCAGCGGTTATCTGACAAAGGAATTGCAGGACTTGAATATAGATACCATTAGAACCGACATACCGACCAGCTCCACAGTTACAGATGTGATTGTATGGCATATCGAGCAATCGGGAACGGACACTTTTTCTGCTACCTACGAAGTAGATCAGCAGATAAAAGAGGGAGAACAGACAAACAATGTGAAAGCAACCTATACCGTAAAAGTTCATGTAGACGCTGACGGGGATATGGTAATCGTTCAGAACCCTACCCTTGCACCAGCAGTTAAAAAATCAGACTATGAGCCTAAGACACCAGAAGCAGACGCAAGTGTAGACGCTGATACTGTCAATGACGCTACCGCATTTCTGGAAACATTCTTTAAGCTCTATCCAACAGCCACAGAAAAAGAGCTTGCCTACTATGTAGCTGGAAATGTGATTGAACCTATCGGCAGGGACTACCTTTATTCTGAACTGGTAAACACTATCTTTACAAAGGACGGGGAGAATGTGAAAGTCAAGGTTGCCGTGAAATTCCTTGATAATCAGACAAAGGCAACGCAGGTATCGCAGTACGAGCTTGTGCTACATAAGGATAGTAACTGGAAGATTATAAAATAATAGCTCTATTATACCCCCTCCTCAATATGTGTCATGCTAGCTTGACATTTGAAGCCAATATGATATAATGACAATGTAAGGCTAACTTGACACTGAAAAGGAGGGGTGATTTTGAAAAACCGTGTAAAAGAGTTGCGTGAAAAGGAGGGACTAACGCAAAAGAAATTAGGCGAAAAAGTAAATGTTTCAAGACAAGCAATCAACGCTATTGAAACGGGAAAATATGACCCATCACTTTGGTTGGCTTATGATATTGCACAACTATTTAATATGAGCATTGAAGAAGTATTCAATTTTAAGGAGAGTGAGAGAAAATGAAATCATTAAAAAATCCTATGACTAATGCGATTTATATAGCTTCAATTACTGCTATTTACGCTATGATATTTATAGTTTCGTCTGAATTTGTATCAAAGTATGCTTATTGGCTTTCTGATAGTCGGTGGTCTTTGTTCATTCAAAACAAAAACATGAAATTTATAGGACTTGGGATGATTGGCATAGCAATTATCATTGACATATTCTCTGCTTTAAGAAGAAAGAAATATGATGAGTATCAAATAATTGCATTAGAAAAAATCATGCTATTTAATGGACTTTTTATAACGATTATCTTTCCATTTTCTTTATTTATACTTATTTTTGCACCGATATATTTTGTGGAAACGATTTTTGCTTTTATTCTATTTCAATGGTTGTGTATGGTAATTACAGAAGTGCTTTATTTATTTAAGAATTATAAAATTTAAGTGGAAGGAGTTGTTACTATGTGGTTTGTTTGGGTTATGTGGGGAATAGTTACCATTTCTATTATTGCAACAATTATTTTGATGACAGGAAAGGGAAGTAAATTTGTTACTGGTTTTAATACTAAAAGTACAGAAGAAAGAGCACAATATGACTCAAAAAAAGTGAGTAAACAAGCAGGAATTTTTATGATTTTAATAGATGTAGGATTGATTGCACTTGTTTCGTATATTCAGTTTAGAGCCGTTCCAGCTATTCAAAATAACACAATTTCAAATTATGGAACAGAAATAACTATTGTTTCATTAGGAATTTGTGCTTATACAATTCTTGTTGCAATGATAGCGGTTATTCGTGGCTTTAAGTATAGTAAGAAATAATGAGGTTAGAATGATAACCTCAAGTTCCTATGTAATTATTAAAGAAATTTACTACAAATAATTTGTTTGAGGTATTGGTATGATAAGACTTAAAAAACGAGATATAAAAAAGGCATTAAAAGCTGGTGCAAAAGCTGGCGGTGTATCATTAGCTGATGTTCGAGCTGATATTGAAGCAACGATTGATGAAGCAATGAACAGTACCGACTGATGTGCAGGCAAATTTCAAAAAGTATTTTGGAAATAAACGCCCTACGCCAGAAAAATATATTTATAAGATTACGAAAAAGACAGTAAAATAAGTGCTTTAAAGGGGGCTTGTATTATGGAACGCTTTAAGTACAATCTTATACGGTCATACACTACCTAACTGCATTTTATCAACAACTGAATATTTTATAGCTATAATAGCTCGTATAAAACTATATGTTTTGTGCGGGCTTTTTTTCATACCCGAAAAAATTAAATTTTTTTTCAAAATAGGTCATTAAATCACACCTTTCATTCCCTATATGGTGCGGAAAGAGGGATAAACACTTTTCAAATCATAGAGGAAAGGGGGTGAGATTGATGAAACCGTCTGACTTCCAGAAAACAGTTCAATGTCGCTTTGAAAGTTGTTTGAAGAAAGTTGTCCGTCATGTTGTAAAGGACTACCAGCAAGGATTGAAACGACGAAAAGATAAAGAAATTCCATTCTGTGAACTTCCAGAAATTTTCGTTGAAAATTTTGCTGTGTGGGACGACTACGAAACAGATTATACAATCTTTTCAGTATGTGGCATTGATATTCGTGTCCTTGATGATGGGCTGGCAGAAGCCTTGAAGAAACTTCCAGAAAGAAAGAGAAATACTCTGTTGATGTATTACTTCTTGGAAATGACAGAAAGTGAAATTGCCAACTTGCAAAAGATTACGCAAAGCGGTGTATTTAAAAACCGACATCATGCTTTAGAAACTATGAAAAAAATACTAAAGGAGAAGCAGTAAAATGAAGCAAACATTTAAGAAGCCGTCCTACTATTTGCTTTCGCAGGCAATGGACGGGGACGAAAAAGCGATTGAAAAAATACTGGCATTTTATGACCCGTACATATCAAAGTGCTGTCTGCGTCCACTCTATGATGAATACGGCAATGTTTATATTGTTGTAGATATGGAGTTAAAGGGACTTATCAGAGAAGCACTTATTAAAATGATTTTAGGGTTTGATATTGCCTTAGAAATCGAAGAAGAATAACAAGCAGTAACCGCAGAGCATGATTTGTTCAATCCCCTCTTTCCTGCTCTGCCCCTGCTTTTACATGAAAGCAACACGCTTTCGCCACAGCTCTTTGACAACTGAATAAAGCAGACAGATACGTTTGTGAGATAGCGAGCCACGGGGACTGTACGCCACGACCTTTTCAAAAGAAAGCGAGCGACCCACGCAGTGATCCGAGAGCGACTGTTGGAAAAGTCGTTTTGCCACGACCTATCCTCACAGAATAATGATACGTCCGCATGGTGCGGTTCTGCCACAAGAATGGGAATAGTTGAGATACTAACGGAGCTTTCCAAAGCCGTCTGTCTGCTTCTGTAACATTGTGAAAAATACGCATATTGGATAAGCCTATATGCGTATGTTGAGAATAGATAGCTGACTAAGGGGGCTGATAACTTGGCTAAAAAAGAACCTGCACAATATATCGTAGAACGGGAATTTTTAGGTAAATTTTCCGTAGAGGAATTGCTTGTCCGTATCGTGAAATCTCATGTAAAAAAAGGACTATCAAGAGGGTAAAACCCTTGAAAACAATGGAAAGAAGCCGTACTTTATGGTATAATATTATCATAGGTACGGCAGTTGAATAGGTGGAAAAATGATTTATCAAAAAGGTTCAAACTTATTTAACGTGGCTATTTATATCAGATTATCACGAGAGGACGGAGATAAGGAAGAAAGCGATAGTGTAGGAAATCAGAGAAAACTTTTAACAGAATATGTGAACAAGCATGATGACTTTATCCTATATGATGTTTATATTGATGACGGTTTTACGGGAACGAATTTTAATAGACCAGACTTTCATAGAATGATTGCTGACATTGAAGATAACAAGGTAAATTGTGTTGTTGTAAAAGACCTTTCCCGTTTCGGACGAGATTACATTGATACGGGGCGATATTTGGAAAGAATATTTCCAGAGCTTAATGTTCGTTTTATTTCTGTAACAGATAATATTGATAGTATGAAGCAGGCATACGATATGTTACTTCCTATTAAAAATATATTCAACGAACAGTATGCCAGAGATATTTCTAATAAAATTCAAGCGACTGTAAAATCAAAGCAGAAAGCAGGGGAATTTATCGGAGCTTTTACAAGTTATGGTTATAAGAAATCTCCTGCAAATAAAAATAAACTTGTGATTGATGAATATGCGTCCGAAGTTGTAAAAAGAGTATTTACTATGTATGCACAAGGAATAGGAAAACAAAGCATTGCCAAAATACTAAATGCAGAGGGTATTCTTTGTCCGTCGGAATATAAAAAGCTCAACGGCGAAAATTACAAAAATTGCAACCGTTTAGAGAAAACTTCTTATTGGACGTATTCCACGATTAAAGTGATGTTACAAAATGAGCTTTATATTGGAAATATGGTACAAGGAAAGAAACATCAACGTATGAGAAGCAAACAGCGTCCAGTTGAAAAAGAAAACTGGATAAGGGTTGAAAATACACATGAACCGATTATAGACCGTCAACTGTGGGATAAGGTACAAAAACTGCTGACGAAAAAACATAGGGATATTGATTTAGAAACAAATAAAAATATCTTTGCAGGTTTTATCAAGTGTGGCGATTGTGGTCGGGCAATGATGAAAATTTCTGGCGACGTGCTGACGGAAGTAAGTCCTATTCATTCTATTGTGGAACTTACAAAAGAAGTGGAAAAGATTATTGCACTCCGCACACGCTCCCGTTTCAAGTATTGAATGATATTGTGCTGGGAGATTTAAAGCAGATTATCCGCAATGTAGAGAACTTGCAGGAACTTGTAAAATCACAATCTTTCACAGCAACAAAAATCAGAAAATCAACAGACATAGAACTGACAAAGTTAAAAGCAGAGCTTGAAAGAGTGAAGAAGTTGAAAAAGTCAATTTATGAAGATTACAAAGACGAACTGATTTCTAAAGAAGAATTTCTTTCTTATCGAGAGGACTATCAACAAAAAGAAACACTTTACTCCAAACAGATTGAAACGCTGGAAGAAAAGAAAAAGGAAAGTGTAACAGAAGATGTTTTTGAAACACCGTGGTTAAGGCGGTTGTTGGAACTGAAAGACATTGAAGAATTAGACAGAGATATTATTGTGGAAATGATAGACCAGATAACAGTTTATGAAAACCGCAAACTTAAAATCTCATACAACTTCGGAAATGAACTGGAACATTTATTTTCAAGCGTTTACTGTGAGGACTTGGAGAAAAAGGCTATCTAATCTCAATACATTTCTAACTCCCCATATATACTGGGGAATACATATCACAATTTGCGTAAACTACAACCAGCACACGGGGGAAGTGATCCGGGCGCTGTCTATGAGGGACGCAGGGAAAAGGATGACAATCTTTCCCTCGCCATCGCGGTCGGCGAGCTTCTTTCCCAGCAGGGTGTCTCTGTCATTTATACCCGCACAACCGATGTTTATCAGACGCCGTTTGAAAAGGCGCAGATGGCCAATCAGGCGGATGCCGACTTTTTTATTTCTTTTCACCGGAATTCTTCGGAGGAACCGAACCAGTATACCGGCGTGGAAACGCTTGTCTATGACAACTCCGGCATCAAACAGACAATGGCAGAAAACATTAACGGCGCGCTCTCGGAGCTGGGATTCCGGAATCTCGGTGTCAAGGCACGGCCAGGGCTTGTTGTTCTGCGGCGGACGAAAATGCCGGCTCTTCTGATTGAAACCGGCTTTCTGAACAATGAGCAGGACAATACGCTCTACGATGAAAAGCAGGAAGAAATCGCCCGCGCCATCGCGGATGCAGTGCTTGGAACGCTGGATCTCGAGACGGTCACGGAGGCTGACCGGCGCGCTGCGGAAACGGAAGCCGCCCGTCCGTCCGTTTCAACAGCGGATACCGTCACTGCTTCCGCTTCGCCCCGTCCCACGCCGCCGGAACAGGAAAATCCTTCCGACACACCGGAAACCTTCTACCGTGTCCAGACCGGCCTTTTCCGCATCCGCCAGAATGCCGACCGTATGCTTTACGACCTTCTCGACCAGGGCTATCCCGCTTTTCTTCTCGCCGAGGACGGCTTTTTCAAGGTCCAGGTCGGCGCTTACCGCCAGCTCGGAAATGCCATTCTGATGGAACGCCGCCTGCGCCGCGACGGCTATTCCACCCTGATTACCACCTGAGCGTCTGCCGCATCAGTCGAAAAAAGAGCGTGCCGGAATTTTGTTTTCCGACACGCTCTCGTTCTCCTTATAACTTTTTCAGTTTTGCAAACGAAGCAAACATTTTCTTCGTACCAGCCTGGTCGAAGTTGACGGTAACTTCATAATCTCTTCCGCCGTCCACGATATCCGTGACAATGCCGACACCGAACTTGATATGGCGCACCGTATCTCCGATTTCGTAATCGAGTTTCGTCGCCTTCTGCGCGCTGAAGGTTTTCGCCTGCTGCGGCTTCTCGCGGAATGCCTGCTTCATCGCCGCATAGACGCTGCCCCTCGTAGGAATGTCCATCTTCGGTTTCCGGTCTTCGATCTCCCGCGCTCCCGCTCCAGGGAAATCAGCTCCCGCGGAATCTCTTTGACAAAACGGGACATCTTGTTGTACTGCACTTCGCCGCGGATCATTCTCTGGCGCGCACACGTCAATGTCAGATGCTGCATCGCACGCGTGATGCCCACGTAGCAGAGACGGCGCTCCTCCTCCAGCTCCGACGGATCATCCCCGGTGATCGTCATGTAGCTTGGGAAAATACCATCCTCCATGCCGGCAAGGAATACGTTCGGGAACTCCAGTCCTTTTGCGGAATGCAGTGTCATCAACAGCACGTAATCGCTCTCCTCATCCACTGAGTCGATATCAGACACCAGCGCAACCTCCTGCAGAAAACCACCGAGAGATGGCTGTTCGGCGCTCTCCTCATAATCCGCAATCTTTGAAATCAGCTCGTCGATGTTCTCGATGCGGGCTGCCGCTTCTTCGGTTCCCTCCGCCTGCAGATCTGCTACATAGCCGGTCTCCTCGATGATTTCATTCAGCAGCTCTTTGACCGACAGATAATCTGCTTTCGCGCGGAGTACCTGTAAAAAGGACGTGAAGGATTTAATCTTATTTAAAGACCGCATCAGCCCCGGCACATACTCGGCCTCGAGAAGCGCATCGTAGAAACGGATGCCCTGCTCTGCCTCCCAGTCCTGCACTTTGTTGATCGTCGCCGCTCCGATACCGCGCCGCGGAACGTTGATGATACGCAGTACCGCAAGGTCATCCTCCGGGTTCTCGATCACACGCAGATACGCCAGCAGATCCTTGATCTCGCGTCTCGCATAGAAGTTAACACCGCCCACGATTTTATATGGAACATTTGCAAGCAGCAGTTTCTCCTCAAAAAGACGGGACTGTGCGTTGGTACGGTAGAGAATTGCATAATCACGGTACTTCTTTCCCTCCGTGCGGACGCCGCGCGTGATTTCTCCTGCCACGTACTCCGCCTCCTCAAAACCGCTCTGGAACTGCCGCAGATCGATCAGGTCACCCTCCGGATTCTCTGTCCACAGGCGTTTTGCTTTTCGTCCCTGGTTATTCGCAATCACTTCATTTGCCGCATTCAGAATATTCTGCGTGGAACGGTAATTCTGCTCCAGTTTAATGACCTTCGCATCCGGGAATACATGCTCAAAACTCAGAATATTTTCAATATTCGCCCCGCGGAATTTGTAGATCGACTGGTCATCATCGCCGACAACGCAGAGATTGCGGTATTTTGCCGCCAGAAGGCTCACAAAGCGAACTGAACCGTGTTGGTATCCTGATACTCATCGACCATGATATAGCGGAACTGCTCCTGATAATAGTCGAGCACTTCCGGGAACTGCTGGAATAATTTTACGGTCTGTACCAGCAGATCATCGAAGTCCATCGCATTGTTTTTCTTTAACTCTGCCTGATACTCCGCATAAACTGCCGCATACTTCTGCAGCTTCCAGTCGATTCCCGCGTCAATCCGGTACTGGTCCGGCTCGATCATCTCATCCTTTGCGGACGAAATTGCCGCCATGATCGCACGGTCGCGGTACAGTTTCGGATCCATCTGGAGCCGTTTCATGATGTCCTTGATCAGCGATTTCTGGTCATCGGTATCGTAAATTGCAAAATTGTTGGCGTATCCCAGACGTTCAGCATGGCGGCGCAGAATCCGCACGCAGCTGGAATGGAAGGTGCTGACCCAGATCCGCTCCGATCCGTATCCCACGATTTTATCGACACGCTCACGCATTTCTCCGGCGGCCTTATTCGTAAAGGTGATCGCCATAATATTCCATGGATTGACGCCTTTGTCCCGGATCAGGGAGGCGATGCGGTGCGTCAGTACCCTCGTCTTTCCCGAACCGGCACCTGCAAGGATCAGAAGCGGCCCTTCGGTGTGCTCCACAGCTTCCATCTGCATCGGGTTTAATCCTGTTTCTGTCTGATTCATGTTCTTTCTCCTTCATCTGCTTCGAATCTTTTCACATGCATCTCAGTATATAACAAATCCGCCCCGGTTACAAGTAAGAACGAACATACGTTGCATTTTTATCATGGAAACTTTTTTTTCGCAAAGTCCTTGCTATCTGGTATTAAAAACTATATAATGGGAACCGTGAGGTGATAACAAATGACGATAGACTCAGATAAAATTCTTCATGATTTACTGAATTCACTGGATTCTCTCGAAGGCATCCGCCCGGGGGAAATCCCGAACATTGCTTTATATATGGACCAGGTCACGACCTTTATGGACGCACAGCTCGCTTCTTCGCGCCGTTTCGAGTCCGATAAGGTTCTGACAAAAACAATGATCAACAACTATGCAAAAAACAAGCTGCTCCCGCCGCCGGTCAAAAAAAAATATTCGCCGGAGCACATGATGCTTCTGGTTTTTATTTACTACTTTAAAAACATCCTCTCGATCACGGATATCCAGACACTGCTCGCCCCGATCACCGATCGGTATTTCGGCACGGAGAGCGGCTTTTCCATCCAAGATATCTACGACGAAATTTTCCAGATGGAAAAAGAAGAAATTGCATCCGTAAAAGAAGATCTTCTGAAAAAAGCGGATGTATCCAAGTCCATGTTCGGCAGCTCACCGGAGGAGGACCGGGAATTTCTCCAGCTCTTTTCGTTTATCTGTCTGCTGAGTTTCGATGTCTATCTGAAAAAACAGATGATCGAGCACATGGTGGATGAACTGGCATCCCTCGCGGCGCCTTCTGATCCGAAAAAGAAAAATTAAGAACAAACGTGTAAAATCAAAAAGACGGTTGCGTTGGAATCGCACCGTCTTTGATTTTACACATTTTCTTTCTTTTCCATCCGTTCAAACACCATCTCATATCCGTCGTTTCCATAGCTTAAGGAACGGTTCACGCGGCTGATCGTCGCCGTGGATGCTCCCGTCTTTTCGGAGATTTCCAGATACGTTCTCTTCTCCCGCAGCATTTTCGCCACTTCAAACCGCTGCGACAGCGAAAGCAGTTCATTGATGGTGCATACATCCTCAAAAAAGTATAGCATTCTTCCTTATTCTTCAGACACAAAATTGCCTCAAAAAGCTGGTCTACTGCTTCTGAATGAAGTTTCTTGTTCATTTCAAGCCCTCCTGTACGAAAATTAAGTCCCCATCTCATTCTTATAACTCGGAATACTACCATTTTAGCACAGTAAAGTGTGAAATACAAGTCCTTTTATCCCTGCATCAGCAAAGCCTGTACCATCGACTCCCGCTGTCTGCGGTAATCGCTCGGCGAACAGGCCTTTACCGTCTTGAAGGTACGGTTGAAGGCACTTAAAGAAGAGAATCCGGAATTCATCGCCACATCCGTGATACTCATCTTTTTGTCGTACAGAAGCTCCTCTGCGCGTTTGACGCGTTTAGAATTGAGGTACTCATAGAATGTCATGTTCATGTACTGCTTGAAAATTCTGGTAAAGTGGAACTTGGAAAATCCGCTGACCGCAGCTACTTCCTCGAGAGAAAGATTCTCCATGTAATGGACATTGATATAACGGCAGACGCTTAAAACAGCCTCTATATATTCCTGCTGTTTCATTGCCCCGAACGTATTCTGCGCGTTGGCATCCGAAAAGCCCTTGCGGCCAAACTCTGAAAAAAGCTCTTTGAGGCCGGTGCAGATTCTGTGCGTCATCACTGCGCCTCATTATCGTATTCCCGCACCAGTTCCAGAATCTGGCTGCGTAGAAACAGATAGAAGGGATCTTCCTCATCCTCTTTTTTGAAGTAGATGGCCGGAAGCCGCAGGAAAATCGTTTCCATTTCTTCCTGATTCTCCACACAGCCCGGTTCCACCAGCATGACAATCCGTTCTCCCTGGGATACGAATCTCATTCCGTGTACAACGCCGGAATTGATCATAATGATGTCGCCCTCTTTGAGATTATAGCTGTCTTTTCCGACAACAACCTCATATTCGCCTCTGGTCGGCATGATAATTTCAATTGCGGTATGCCAGTGCTCCGGATAGCCTTCTGTCACGGTGTTGTGAAAGATTTCAAACGCCGGCGGGTTTGCTGCATTCCGGTCAAATGTTTTCCCATGTTCCACTTTCTTCATCTTATTTCTTACCTCTTTTTATTACAGCAGCTCTGTAAACAGATCTTTTACGGTCGGATAAATCTTTGCAAATTTCTGATACTGGCGCTCATATTTCTCAACCAGTTCCGGTTCCGGCTCGATGGTCTCTGTCACACGAACAATTTTTTCTGCCGCCTCTTCTACGGATGAAAAGACACCGCAGGCAACGGCTGCCAGCATGCTCCGCCAAGTGCCGGGCCTTCCTCGGACTCAATACGGTCCACTTTGATGTTCAGCACGTTTGCGATCATGCGTCTCCACAGCGGGCTCTTTGCACCGCCTCCGCAGATTTTCGTTCTCTCGATCTGGATACCGAGGGATTTTGCTACCTCAAAGGAATCGCGGATCGCAAAGGCAACGCCCTCGAGAACAGCCTGGGTCATATCCTCTCTTGTGGTGTCCATGGTCAGGCCGATGAAGGTTCCTCTTGCATCCGGGTTGTTGTGCGGGGAACGCTCGCCCATCAGATACGGCAGGAAGAATACATTATTCTCGCCAAGTTTTGTGATGTTCTCCTGCTCTTTTGTATATTCTTTTGTGCGGATGATTTCATCCATCCACCATTTGTTGCAGGAAGCTGCACTCAGCATGCATCCCATCAGGTGATAGTGGCCGTCTGCGTGTGCGAATGCGTGCAGGGCATTGTGGCTGTCTACGCCGAATTTGTTGCTGGAAATGAATACGGTTCCGCTTGTACCAAGGGAAACGTTGCACATGCCGTCGCCTACGGTTCCGGTTCCGACTGCGGCTGCTGCGTTGTCTCCGGCTCCTGCTACAACTTACAGGTCTCCGGCAGTCCAAGTTCTGCTGCTACTTCCGGTTTTAAGGTTCCGACAGCGTCAAAGCTCTCATGGAGCTCCGGCAGCATCTCCAGGGAAATACCGCAGATTTCTGCCATCTCTTTGGACCAGCATTTGTTCTTGACATCCATCAGAAGCATGCCCGATGCATCGGAGTAGTCGCTTACGAATGCGCCGGAGAGACGGTATGCCAGGTAATCTTTTGGAAGCATGATTTTGCAGATTTTTTCGAAGTTATCCGGCTCATTTTCTTTCACCCAGAGAATCTTCGGTGCGGTAAAGCCTGCAAATGCAATGTTTGCGGTGTACTCGGAGAGTTTTTCTTTTCCGATTACGGTGTTCAGATAATCGGTCTGTTTTGCGGTACGGCCGTCGTTCCAGAGGATCGCCGGGCGGATGACGTTATCGTTCTCATCCAGGATGACAAGGCCATGCATCTGGCCGCCGAAGCTGATGCCGGCTACCTGGGATTTGTCTACGTCTTTTACCAGCTCGCGGATTCCCTCTTTGCTCTGCTCCCACCAGTCTTCCGGTTTCTGCTCAGACCAGCCTGGATGCGGGAAATACAGCGGATACTCTCTCGATACAATATTTACAATTTTGCCTTCCTCGTCCATCAGAAGCAGTTTGACAGCGGAAGTACCAAGGTCAACACCAATAAAATACATGTCGAATCTCCTTTTTCTACTCTTTTTCAAAAAGGGCGGCAGCAGACCTAGATCTCTGCTCCGCCCTTTTGCTTATGCGTTACTGCATATCTTTCTTATTTTTCAGTGATTCTTCAGGAACGGATTAGCCCCACGGATTCTCTGTCGGGTAACGAACACCCTTCGGCTGGTTGTAGCCGATCTCATCTACTTCAACACCGAGCATTTTGAATACTTCGAATAACGGTTTTCCGAAGTGTCCGAATGCTACTGCGCCGTGATGCGGATAGTTTTTCTCTACCAGTACGTGACGGTAGAATCTGCCCATCTCCGGAATAGCGAAGATACCGATGCTTCCGAAGGAACGTGTTGCTACAGGAAGAACCTCGCCCTCTGCGATGTATCCGCGCAGTTTTGCGTCAGATGTGCTCTGCAGACGATAGAAGGTGATGTCTCCAGGAACGATATCTCCCTCGAGGTACCCTGTGTTACTTCTTCCGGAAGGGTTCTTGCCATGATCATCTGATATTTCATAGAGCAGAATGCCAGTTTGGTGGAAGCGGTATTTCCGCAGTGGAATCCCATGAAGGTATCTTTTAAGGTGTAATCAAATTTGCCTTTGATTTCGCTCTCATACATATCCTTCGGAACGGTGTTGTTAATGTCGAGGAGTGTTACGGTGTCTTTGGATACAACGGTTCCGATGAACTCGGACAGTGTTCCGTAGATATCTACCTCACAGGATACCGGGATGCCCATCTTGGTCAGACGGCTGTTGACATAGCAAGGAACGAATCCGAACTGTGTCTGGAATGCCGGCCAGCATTTTCCGGTCAGGGTTACGTATTTTCTGGAGCCTTTGTGTGCTTCGATCCAGTCTAACAGGGTGATCTCGTACTGAGCCAGTTTCGGCAGGATTTCTGGTTTCAGGTTTCCTTCGCCGAGCTCTTTTGCCATATCTTCTACGACTGCGGGATTCTCTCGTCGCCTGCGTGTTTGTTGAATGCTTCAAACAGGTCAAGCTCGGAGTTCTCTTCGATTTCTACGCCGAGGTTGTACAGCTGTTTGATCGGTGCGTTACATGCCAGGAAGTTGGTCGGACGCGGTCCGAAGCTGATGATTTTCAGGTTCTTAACAGCTACAACTGCAGTTGCAACCGGTACGAAATCTTTGATCATGGCTGCTACGTCTTCTGCATCGCCAACCGGGTACTCCGGAATGTATGCGTGCAGGTTGCGCAGTTTCAGGTTGTAGCTTGCGTTCAGAACGCCGCAGTATGCATCGCCGCGTCCGCTACAAGGTCGTCGCCGGTCTCTTCTGCTGCTGCTACTACCATGCAAGGTCCGTCGAAGTATTTTACAAGCAGGGTTTCCTCGGTCTCCGGTCCGAAGTTTCCAAGGTATACAACAAGTGCATCACACTCTGCTTTTTTCAGGTCTTCGAGTGCGTTCATCATGTCGATTTCATTCTCGACGATGATTGGACATTCGTAGATTTCTCCGTCGTATGCTTTTACGACTGCTTTTCTTCTGTTCTCGGAAAGGCTGTTCGGGAAGCAGTCACGGCTTACTGCAACGATACCTAATTTGATTTCCGGTGTATTGTTGATCATTTTTGAAGATCCTCCTTTTTTTGGTTTTCTTGGTTTTTGGTTTCTTTTTATGTTCAGAACTGCTCTTTTGAGGCAGTGTTTCTGATTTCTGGTTTTGTCTCTGGTTTTATTTTACCGAGAGGTTTTCTCCTTTGATGCCTGCTACGCTTCCAGCGATGTTTGCATCCGGGTGGCTTAAGAGCCATTTGTTTCTGGCGAAGAGCAGGTCGTCTTCCGGGGTGTGTTTTTCTTCCAGGGTGATGTCGGTATTGGTTCCTTTTGGAAGGACTACGACGCATTTGAAGCCGCTGGCTGCCACGTTGCATGGTGCGTAGTGGAGGGTGGTTGCGTAGACTTCAATGGTGGTTCGGCCGGGATTAAGAAGGCCTCCATTTTGGATGAGTCGTAGGTGTGGTCTTCGGTGATGTCCTGTTCTTTTCCGAGGATCAGGATCAGGTCGGTTACGGCGATGTTGATTTCGCTGTCGCGGTGGTATTCTACGGCGTTCAGTAAATGGTTGTGGCCGTTGCAGTAGCCGATCTGGATCGGCATGCCGCCGTAGAGGCTGTCGGATACGGACTGGGCACTTTTGCAGGCTTCGAGGCTTTCAATGGAAGGCTCGTAGACTACGTCGTCGGGACATGGGGTCTCGGACATGGCGGTGATGATGTCGCTGACGTCGAGGTCTTTGATGACTTTGCCGTACTGGCGGAATGCTTCGTCTGTTACTTTCAGAATCTGCATTGTGTTGGTGCTCCTTTCGTACAATTAGTTTAATGATTGAACTAATTGTAATATAGCACTTGTATGTACTTCTTGTCAACATGTATTTGGATGAAAAACGGACGGGTTGACAAATAAGGGGGAGGTTGGTATACTTTAATACGTTAAAATAATAAGACGCTAGGGGAGCCTTTGGCTGAGAACGTGGGACAGGGATAAGCTCACGGACCCTCACTACCTGAACGGGATAATTCCTGCGTAGGGAAGCTGGAACGTGGTTTCGGAGGTGATTCGGGACTGTGTTTTTATGTGAGCCCCTCCAAGCGGAATGCGAAGGAGGTTTTTTATGAGTTTTTTTGTTACTGCTGACGGCGGACTGACGACGGCCGGTTATGTTGGATGCGTGGTGCTGATGGTGGCGCTGGTGGTGATTGCTTCGGTTCTTTCTGCTCAGAAGAGTAAGGGGACGGGAATGGATGCAAGGAAGCTGGCGTTTTGTGCGATGGGGATGGCGCTGGCGTTTGTGACTTCGTATGTGAAGGTGTTTGAGCTGCCGTACGGGGATCGGTTACGTTGTTTTCGATGCTGTTTATTGTGCTGATTGCGAACTGGTATGGGGCGAAGACGGGTATTCTCGTTGGTTTTGCTTATGGACTGCTGCAGTTTATCCAGGGGCCGTATGTGCTGTCGCTGTTCCAGGTGTGCTGTGATTATGTGTTTGCGTTTGCGGCGCTGGGTGTGGCCGGATTCTTTGGAAAGAAGAAAAACGGGCTGCTGATCGGGTATATTGTAGCTGTGCTGGCGAGGGGATTTTTCCATACGTTAGGCGGGTATCTGTACTGGATGGATTATATGCCGGAGAATTTCCCGCAGTCTTTAAAGGCGCTGTATCCGATTATTTACAACTACAGCTATCTGCTGGCTGAAGGTGTGCTGACGGTGATTCTGATCTCGCTGCCGCCGGTGAAGAAAGCACTGCAGACGGTTGCAAGAACAGCACATGGTGCAAATTAAATAGAATTACGTGAAAAAATCCGGGAACGCATGATTTTGCGTTTCCGGATTTACGTGGATATCAAAATTTACTGAGCACTCTCCTCTGCGGCTGTGTCGGCGGCGGAGCTCATGGGGGTGATGACGATGTTTTCTACGCCGATTCCGGTTTTACGGGTTACGATGTCTTCGATCTGGGCACGCTGTTCCTCGGTTACTTCTTTCATCGGAACGACGATGTCGGCGGTTTCGCCGGTCAGGTTTACAACGACGTCGGTGAAGCCTTTGGCTTCGAGGAGGAGTTCAGTTGCTGACTCTTTTTCTACGAGTTCCGTCATTTCCACCATGCTCTGGACAGCGCTCTGGCGCTCGGTTTCGGAGAGGTTGGTGTTGTTGATGATTTCATTTAAGGTGTCTTTGTTCTGGGAACGGATCTGTTCGCGGTCGATTCTGGCCTGGGCCATGTATGTAGATGCCCCGGCAAGGACTGCCTCTCCCGGCGTTTCGGTGACGGTCCGCGACGAGTCCCCTGCTGTGCCGGCATCCACCTCGTCGGTGATGTCGGTGTCCAGGCTGGAGATGTCTTTTAAAACGGTGCTGGCATCCGCCGTGGTTCCGTCTGCCTTCTCCTTCGTGGACAGGGTACTGTCCGCATAGTTGATGTATCCGGCGACGGCGATCATGATCGCAAGGGCGGTGATGATGACCTGGTTTTTCCGGAATTTTTTCTTTTTCCCGGCCGTCTTTTTCGGCGATGGTGTCTCTGCCATTTTCTCAGGTGCATTCATTTCCTGTTCTAATTTTTCCACGCATTTGACTCCTTTACTTCATTTTGACTACTTTAATCTTATTTGCGCCCACCTGAAATAATGCCATCACGGCCTCCTGAATCTCCTGTATCGTCACCGGGTTTCCCCCGCCTTCTGCGATAACGAGCACGCCGCGCACCGCCGGGTACTCCTCGGAAACCACATACGGTGTCTCGGCCCCGTTCTGTGTCTTTTCATAGACAGTTGCCTCATCCTGCGACGAGGATGTAACGCTTCCGGTCTCCTCTCCCTTCTTGTTTTCCTCCGTTGTGCTCCGCGTTGGGACATCTTTTCCACAATCTTTTTCCTGTGGATTCCAGCGTCACCACGACGTGCACTGCGCCCACACCGTCCATCTGGGAAAGTGCGTCACAAAGGCGCTGTTCCATCTCCCCCTGCACCGATGCTCCCGCATCTCCCGCCGGACGCGCAGCCGTCTCCTGCGGCTGTTCTGTCTCCTCACCGGTCTTTTTTGTTCCCGTCGGCAGCAGCAGGACAACGCCGATTGCCGCCAGCAGGAAGTACAGCATCCACTGCTCCTTTTTCTGTTTCCGGAAACGCCGCTGCCTTTTCCCTCATAGGCCTATTCCGAAATCTCTACCATAATATGCGCCGGATCGGTTCCGTAGACCTCACTTAAAACACTTTTGATCTCTGTCAGCTTTTCATCGAGCATTTCCCGCTGTTTTTTCTGTTCTTCGCGGTAAATGCTCGTCTGCCGCATCGGCGCTTCAATGCGGATCTCTTTTGCCTCACCGGTGTTTCCCGGCTCCAGCGTTACCGAAACGGCTGCCCCCGGAATGCCGCTCTCTGACAGATACATCCGGATCTGGCGCTCCGTCTCTTTTTCCCAGGCGCCCACGTAATACTGTTTTTCAAAGCTTTCTGCACGAATCTGTACATTTTCCATTGCTGCTGCCTCCTCTTCCAGCGTCAGACGGTCGAGCGTCTGCGCCATTTTCTGCTCCAAACCTCCCGCTTTTAGCACGGGCTGGAAAAAAATCAGTACCATCACAATTCCAAGAAAAAACTGAACCGGCTTCTTGTCCTCCTTCTCCGGGATCAGGTTCAGCACAGTTGTCATAAAAATCAGAAAAATTGAAATATTCTTAAGCCACTGCAGAATCTCTTCTACCATGCCGCCTCCCGCCGCTGCCTGCCCAACTACACGCTAGAGCGTGTCTGAAAAACCATTTCCGCAAGCTGCAAGCCCCACTTTGCGGTATATTTTACCCTCATTCGGTTGCCGTAGCCCGCTACGCCGCCTCATTCGGATAAAATCTCCCACAAACTGGGACTCGCAGGCTCACGAAAAGCCTTTTTCAGACAAGCTCTAGGAAAAAGTTCCCGCCAGGATTGCAATCGTCAGCAGAAACAGGACTTCTACGGTCAGAAGGAGACGCAGAAGCATCGCATATCCTTTCCTGCCGCCGCAAGACATCCCGCGATCCGCTTGTCCGAGACGGGCTGCGCCGCCGCGGCGAGAAGGCGGAAGGAAAGACCCGAAACGAGAAGCTGAACGGCGGGGACCATGCCTGCTGCGAGCAGTACCAGCATTGCCGTCACGCCAAAGCAGTTGCGGATCAGCACCGCGGAGCCTGCCACCAACTCGGTTACAGCATTCACCGCATTTCCGATGCCGGGAATCATTCCGGCAGTCCGCCAGAGTGCCATCTGCCGCAGGGAATCGAGCGCCGGTGCGATCAGATTCCGGATCATCTGCATTCCCACAAGTACGCCGAGCGACGATTTTAAAAGGCCGTTCACGCAGGTTTCCAGCAGCTCTGTCATATGGGACAAAATCTCCTCGCCGGAAAGATCGTTTACAAGGGCGATGAGCAGATAGATATGGATCATCGGGAGGACGAGGGCGAGCAGAAGCTTTTCGACAGCCAGAATCACTAGAAGGAGCATCTGATAAAACATCACGGCTGATGATGCGCCCCCGGCGGCCGCGGCCGCCAGATAGTAGGATGGCGTCAGGATCCGCATAAAAGCGATCAGCGATGTGATGACAGCTTTCAGGTTTTCCCCGCTCGACTGGAAATTTTTCAGAATCAGTGCAAGCGCAAGCAGATAGACCATATAAAAACTGGCGTCCCTGACCTGTTTTCCTTCAAAGAGAGAGGAAAAACTGCCGAGCACCGCGCCTGCCAGAACGAGGAGAAACAGCTCCTTCATCAGCCCCTTCTGCGCAAGGAATGCTGTTTTGGCACAGGAGAGAACGGCATTTCCGGCACGGAAGGTGCGGAAGGGATCGCCATCCTGCAAAAGAGAACGCACCGTACCGGCAAAAGAAAACTGCTGGCTGGACAGCAGGCTGTCCACTTCCTGCTGGATTGCATCGAAGTCGAGTTCTGCAAGAAGTTCGTCCTGCGCTGCTGCTGCCTGATCCGTTTCGGTATCCGCTGCTTCGATTTTCTGCGTTCTTCCCGTTCCGAAAATGAGACACAGAAAAAGCAGCGCCATGCCCCATCCGGCTTTTTTACAGAAAATCATGAACCGTTTCCAGCAGAGCGAGCAGCACTGGCATACTGACGGCAAGGACCGCCAGGCGGGCGAACAGTTCAATCTGCCCTGCAATGGAAGAATAGCCCGCATCCTTACAGATCCCGGCGGAAAACTGCCCCACATACGTGATCCCAAGCATTTTCAGCAGCGTATTCAGATACGATGAGTCCACCGGGAGATACGATTTCATTTGTGCGAGCATGCCGAGCAGATACTGCATTTTTCCGACGGTCCCGGCAAGAATGCAGAGGCCGGCACCGACCGTCACAAGAAGGGCAAATTCCGGCTTTGCTCCCTTTACTGTGATTCCAAGCAGCACGCCCGCCGTGCCAAGCGCAGCGATCCGAAGTATATCCATATGATCCCCTCCGTTTTTTCTCCCTGCTCTTAAATTGTAAACAGTTGTTTGATGTCCTCAAACAGCGCGGAAATATAGGGAAGAATCCAGAACAGCACCAGCACAAGACCGGCAAGGCTTGCAAGAAATGCCTGTTCTTCCCGGCCGCTGTGTTTTAATACCTGGCACAGGACCGATACCAGAATCCCGACTGCCCCGATTTAAATAGAATCCCGACCTCCACGCCTGCTCCTCCGTTTTCAGACACGCCCTAAACCAGAATCAAAAATAAAAAAAGGCCTCCCATGATTCCAAGACTCTGACAGAGCCTCTTCCTTTCCGGCAATCCTTTCTGCAGTTCCGCGATCCGCTGCACAAGGCGTGCCTCATACCGGTCCAGATTCGCCTTCTGCATGGCGCGGTCCCCGGTGCCAAGGCTGCATCCGGCCTCCTGCAGCTCTTCTTTTTCTTCTTTTGTAAGGCGTGTGTCCGCCAGGTGGACTGCCGTATTCTCTTCCAGAATCGCCGGCAGTGTCTTTCCGTCCGGGCGGCGCATATCCTCGGAAATATCCTGTAAAAAATCCCGGTACGATCCCGCATCCGCCTTCCCGTCTCCCAGAACGCATCCGGCAGCGGGGAAGCCGCCGTCACAATCTCTCCACGCAGATACTGGATAATTTTCTGCAGTGTTTCCAGATCTTTCACATGGGCCGACAGCGCCGCACTCTTTGCAAAGCCGATCCCGACGCAGGCAAGAGAAGCCGCCAGTAAAACTGCAAGCCGCATCACAGAAACGCCTCCCTTCGGTACAGTGTCGTTCCTCTTCCGTCAAAAATAGCCTGTACGCTTCCGGCGTGGGGTTTCGCATCCAGCACGATGTACCGCTCGAAAACGTGGGATTCCACGAGGCGGTTCAGGAGAGGCTTCTGCTTCATATCCTCCATGGAATTGCCATGCACGGTCGCGAGCAGCTTGCACCCGCAGTTAACGACGGACTCGATCGCACGGATGTCCTCGCCCGTTCCGATCTCATCGACTGCCACCACATCGGGCGACATGGCGCGGATCAGCATCATCATGCCCTCCGCCTTCGGACAGCAGTCGAGCACATCGGTGCGGATGCCGACATCATTCTGCGCAACGCCGAGATAGCAGCCTGCGATCTCGCTCCGTTCATCGACCACACCGACGGTCAGTCCCGGATACGGCGACTCCCCGTCCGAAATCTGGCGGATGATATCGCGCAGCATCGTCGTTTTGCCGCAGCCGGGTGCGGAGACAATCAGGGTGTGCAGGAAACGGCCGTCTTCCCAAAGGTACGGCATCACTCGGTCCGCGCAGCCCTTTTTCTCATGAGCAACCCGCACGTTGATGCAGGATATATGGCTGATGCCTTTCACCTTTTCCCCTTCGATTACCGTCTTTCCGGCAATGCCGATCCGGTGGCCGCCCTCCACGGTCAGAAAACCCTGCCGCAGTTCATCCTCGTAGGCGTAGAGGGAAAACTTCCTATGTAATCCATCGTATCGCGGATATCCGTCGGTGAGACGGGATAACCTTTCTCCCACTCCCCGGTCAGTGCTCCGTCCGGGGTCAGAAAGTACTCCTGATCCTTTGCGACCACCAGAAGCGGCGCGCCGGTCCGCAGACGGATTTCCTGCAGGTCATCGGCCAGCAGATCTGTGTTTTTCAGAATTTTCCGTATATTCGCAGAAAACAGGCGCAAAAGTTCCCTTTGCTCCTGTTTTTTCTCTGGCGTAACAATATCCTTTTGTCTTCCTGTCCTTTTCATCTTCACCACCTCTTATCGTTATATATATGAGATGGCGGGACAGGTTATGCACGGTTTTTATGGTTCTATTCTTTTCATGCAGATTTTCACGGGCTCCGCTGCCCAGACGGCGCCTTCATATCCTTTCTCCGGACTGAAATGCGTGCAGAAGCCCTCTTTCTTTTCCGTTCCAAGAGAACCCGAAAGACCGGTTCCCCTCCACTTGCCGTAGCTCTCCTCCTCGGTCCAGATCCGGAAAAACAGCGTTTCAGCATTCTCCGCTGCGGCAAGGCGTTTCTGGTCTTCGGCGGAAAAATACCGTTCTGCCATGCGCTCCCAGGCAGCGCGGCGGTGCTGCTGCAGATCCATGCCGATCGGAATGGAAGCAAAAGCGCAGGCAGCGTATTCCCCCGAATGAGAAATATTAAAACAGATCTGCGGATGCCCCGGCAGGTACGGTTTTCCGTGCGCATTCCGTTCGATCGTTATCTTTTCTCCATCCAGCCATACTGTTCCTGCATTCCCATCCGGAACAGCTCCCATCCGCACTGCGAGAGTTCCCGTTCCAGCTCTTTTTTTTTGCCCTCCGGCTGTGTAATTTTTTTCAGATAAACTACCGTCTCCTGCATCCTGCTTCTCCCTCTTCATAGAAAAAGAGACCGCGAAGCCTTTCAACTTTCGGCTCCCCGGTCTCTTCTCGAAAATTCTTTCTTATGCGTTTTTACCGCAGCAGTATTTGTATTTCTTTCCGCTTCCGCACGGGCATGGATCGTTTCTTCCGATTTTTTTGCCTTTGATTACAGTGCCGGATTTTTTCTGCTCCATGTAAAGCGTTTTCTTCTGCTCTTCTGTGAAGATCTCATCCCACATCGGCAGGTTGTACAGCCAGTCTGCTTTTGCGTCTACCATGTTTTTGTACAGAAGCTCTTTATCGTAAGCCAGTGTAACAACGGTATCCTCTTCCATCTCCTCGATCGGTTCGGGATCACAAGGCTGTCGTTGATGCCGTCCAGGAAACCAACCATGGTCATAACGTCCACTTTGTATTTCTCTGCCAGCTCTTTTACGGTTCCTTTTACCACTTCATCCGGGTTGGAAAGAAGCTGCTCGTAAATGTTTTTCTCAATCAGGAAATAATTGGTCCAGAACTGCTGGAGCTGTTTTTTGTCTGCTTCCTGATTATAGGCGATATCACGCCAATTCTGTAATAAACTCATGTTATTATCCATCCTTTATCTGTTTCTCTGAGCGCGTTTTTTCGCGCCGTCCCCTAGCGGGATTCCGGTTTTTGTAACACGCTTTAGTATATCGGAAAGTCCGCAGAAAATCAACCTTTTTCTTCTTCCTGCTCCAGAATCGGGATTCTGGTATCGCCGAGCGGAATTCCTCTGTGTTCCACCGATGTAGAGAACACGATCTGCGTCTTCGTTCTTCCAAAATGCTGAAGCTGGCCGATAAACTGATCCAGCTCAGATGTTGTGTGGAACACAACCTCCATCAGCATCGAATAGTCGCCGGTCACGCAGTTGCACTCGATCACATTCGGGCAGTCGGTGATGTACGGATAGAATTCCTTTTTCCGCACCGGCTCAACCTCCAGATTGATGAATGCCTTGATCCGATAGTCGAAAACCTCCGGGTTCACACTCGCGCGGTAGCCGGTGATCACCCCGTCCTTTTCCAGGCGGTCGATTCTCGCCGAAACCGTCGGCGAAGTGAGACTTACCTTGTCTGCAATACTTTTGAGCGGAAGCCTTGCATCTTCCTGCAGCAGTTCCACAATTTTCCGGTCTGCTGTATCCAGTTCACGTTTCATTCCCTCTCCTTACGTTCCTCCTGCTCTCCTTTTTCTTTCGGAGGCAGTTTCTTTACCACCGTATTTTCCACGCGGTGTTCTTTGACCCGCATGACCTTGATCCAGAGATCGTCGGTCTCGAGTTCAAACTGGCTGCCGTCATCCGGAACCGCACCGAGTTCGCCGAAAATGTAGCCGCCGAACGTTTCATATTCATCGACCGGCAGTTTGATCTTCAGTTCCTCCGCCACATCATCCAACGAGGCACTTCCCATGATTTTCCAGATGTCTGTGGAAATCAGCTCAATTTCCGATGGCTGCCCGATCTCCGCCTCATCATTCAAGTCCCCGACAAGCTGCTCGATCAGGTTACGCACGGTGATAATTCCATCCATGCCGCCGTACTCATCCAGAACCACGGCAAAATAGTTGCCGGTCTTTTTCATGTTCTGGAACAGCGTGGCAGCCTTGATGTTTTCAGGAACAAAATAAGGCTGTTTGATTGCTTCTTTCATGACATGATCGCGGTCCTTGGTGCGAAGCCGGAAATAATCCTTGGCATCCAGAACGCCGATGATATCGTCCACAGTTTCACCACAGACCGGGTAATACGAGTGGCGGCTCTCATGGATGAGCTGCTCCCACTCCTCAATCGAATCCTCCACCCACAGAAGATCCACATCGGTCCTGTGGACGCAGATTTCGTCGATCGTCAGATCATCGAACTCAAATACGTTCTGAATCATATCTTTTTCTTCGTTGTCGATGGTACCTTTTTCGCTGCCGGCATCTACCATCATCCGGATTTCTTCCTCTGTTACCTGATCATCGTCCTCGTTCGGGTCAATGCCGAAAAGGCGCAGGATACCGTTTGTCGATACCGTTAAAAGTCCGACCAGCGGGGCAAAAATTTTCGAGGCGGTGGTCACAAGACCGGATACGCCAAGTGCGATTTTCTCAGAGTTGTGCATCGCAAGACGCTTTGGCACGAGTTCACCGAAAATCAGGGTAATATAGGATAAAAGCAGCGTAATCAGCACGACGGCAATGGCATCCAGCGTCTTTTCCGGGATCTGCACGCCCGCATCCATCAGGACCGAGACGAATCTGCCCGAAAAGTTTTCTGCCGCAAAAGCACTTCCTAAAAATCCGGAGAGAGTGATGACAACCTGTATGGTTGCGAGGAAACGCGACGGCTGCTCCGTCAGACGGAACAGCTTTGCCGCTTTCTTGTTTCCCTCCTGTGCCATTTTTCCAGTTTAGCGTCGTTACAGGAGACCACAGCGATCTCCGCGCAGGCAAATACCGCATTGACCGCTATCAATACGACCTGCAAAAGAATACTGCCGACTATGTCACTGTCCAAACGTTTCAAACCTCCTCAATATTATTTATGCATTTTTCAAAAATGCACATAGGCCTTCTTGGCTCGTAAACATCTGCTTTGCTGGTTACTTCCCATGGAGCATGCATGCTGAGAACCGGTACACCGGAATCAATCACTTCCATACCGTACAGAGACATGATGTAGGCGATGGTTCCGCCGCCTCCGACATCAACTTTACCAAGCTCTGCTGTCTGCCAATTTACTTTTGCATCATCAAAGATAGCGCGAAGAGCTCCGACGTACTCTGCATTGGCATCGTTTGAGCCGCTCTTTCCGCCTGCTCCTGTAAATTTGTTAATTACGATACCTTTTCCGAAAAATGCAGCGTTTTTCTTCTCAAATGCTGCTGCATACAGCGGATCAAATGCTGCGCTGACATCAGAAGAAAGCATTCTGGAAGAAGCCAGACATCTCCGAAGTGCAAGCTCCGTTCCCTCACCTGCAAGTGCAAGCAGCTCTGCCATGGTGTTTTCGAAGAAATGAGACTGCATGCCGGTTGCTCCGACGCTTCCGATCTCCTCTTTGTCTACGAGCAGGCAGCAGGATGTCTTCTCCGGTGCTTCCACCTCGAGCATTGCGACAAGAGAAGTGTATGCGCATACACGGTCATCCTGGCCGTATGCAAGAATCATGCTGGCATCCATACCAAGCTCACGCGCTTTTCCTGCCGGTACAATTTCAAGCTCTGCGGAGAGGAAATCCTCTTCTTCGATGCCATACTTGTCGTTTAAGAGCTTTAAGGTCATGGCTTTCACTGCATCTTTCTCTGTTCCTTCCAGCGGCTGGCTTCCGATCAGAAGATCGAGGTTCTCACCCTCTACTACCGTACTTGCCGGTTTGGTCTGCTGCTCTCTGGAAAGGTGAATCAGAAGATCTGTCACACAGAATACCGGATCGTTATCATCCTCGCCGATGACTACATCCACTACTTCGCCATCCTTCTTGGCTACAACACCGTGGATTGCAAGCGGAAGCGTTACCCACTGCCATTTTTTGATACCACCGTAATAATGGGTATCAAGATATGTAAATCCGTTGTCCTCATACAGTGGATTCTGTTTTACGTCAAGACGCGGAGAATCGATGTGCGCACCGAGAATATTCATACCCTCTGTCAGAGGCTTTGTTCCGATCTGGAACAGGGCAATGGCCTTCTTCATGCATACAGCATAAACCTTGTCACCCGGTTTTAACGCACGATTTTCTTTTACATAGGTGTCGAGGCTTACGTATCCGGCCTCTTCTGCTTGACGTACACTTTCCTTTACACACTCACGCTCCGTTTTTCCGTGATCCAGGAATGCGCGGTAGCCGGCGTTTAATTTTTCCAGCTTTTTCATATCTTTTTTCTTGTACTCATTCCATGCTGTTTTTCGTTCCATAGCTTTTCTCTCTTTCTGTTTTCTTTCTATGATCCGTTCGTATTTTTTTGCTCCGGTCATAATTGCGATCTCTTTCATTATAATCTGTTTTGATGGGAAAAACAAGGACTTTCGGCTGTTAGAAAAAAGCCCCACAGCGAACCGTTTTTTCGGTTGCAGCGGGGCTTTTAAGGGGAGGATAAGTATTTCCTTATTTTTCTTTTGTATCATCGAACAGGGGAATTTCGATGACACTGTTATTCTCCCCTGAATGTTCACTTTTATACATTTCTTGTAATTATTTTTTGATCAACAGCAGAAAAATCCTCTTCCGCCGCAGCAGCAGCAATTGCAGATGGCATTGATTGCCATACATTCACAGCACCATTTTCCGAGATCACCTGCACTTCTCTCGTAGCCGTAGCCGCTTCCCATGTCGGAATACCACTGACCCCCACCCCGGAGTTGGCTTAAAAGCTGCTGGTACTGCAGATTCTGCGGTTCTAATTTGACTGCCATCTCGGCATCCTGCACGGCATTGATGTTGTTGCCGAGGCGCGAATTTGCGATCGCATGCAGGAAATACCATTTTCCGCTGCGGTCGGAATGTCGTTCAGCACGTTCATCGCCTCGCGGAAGTGGCCGCTGTTGATGTAGTTGGCTGCCGCCTGCAGCCGCATTTCCTGCTCGGAATTTCCATAATCATTCCGTGCGGAGCCGCCGTTTCCGTACGCGCCGCCGAATGGGTCGAAGCCGCCGAACGGGCCATAGCCGCCGTAAGCATCTCCGCCATACGACGAACCTCCGCTCTGGTACGTGGTGCCGTGCTCGCGTTCATCCATGATCTGTTTGTACGCCTGCTGCACCTGTTTGAATTTTTCTTCTGCTTCTGCTTTATTCGGATTATTGATATTGGCATCCGGGTGATACGTCCGGCTGAGTTTTCGGTATGCTTTTTTGATTTCATCGTCCGAAGCCCCGCGGGACACGCCCAGCACCTCATATGGATCTGTCATCAGTCTTTATTTCTCCTCTTTTTGGCGCTCTTTTGCGCTTTTTCGCATTTCGTATTTTTCCCAGATACCAGCATACAATATATTTCGCAGAATGTCTACATTTTCCAGGATCGGAAGTTTTTCAAATGCACGCGACGCTTCCGCCGTCATCATCAGCAGGATTTTTTCTGCGGTTTCCTCGAAGTCCGGCTGATCTGCGATGGACAGAAACGGGTTGTAGTTTCCGCTCTTTTTATCTTTTTCCACGTCATCAAGCGCATCCATCAGGTAAATGAATTTTCCGATGTAAAAGCCGACCTGGCGCAGATCATCGCTCCAGATGTCCTCCTCCGGAATATAGATCTCCGCCATCACCTCTCCGGTATAGCCCGCCGCAAGATCGAGGTCTGGATTGTTTTCCTTCTCGCATGCATGCAGCTTTTCGAGGTAATCCTGCACTGCTTTCGTCTGGCGCGGATACGATGCCTCGATGCGTGTCACAGATTTTTTCAAAGCCTTTGCCGCTGTAAACGCCGCGTAGTTTTTCTCGTCCTCCCAGTCATCCAGCAGATTGTAATAGGCGAGCAGCACGTTCATGTCTGCGCAGTATTTTGTGTATTTGTTCCGCAGGCATTTATGTTTTTTGCCGGGATGAAGAAAGCAGTAATGCTCCTCTTCTTTTGTCTCACACTCATAAAGCCCGGTCAGCAGGATGGAAAGAAATGTCATATCAAACGTCAGCATCGCCTGACCCTTTTTTCCATACGCCTCTTTGATATCCTGACACAGACCGCAGTAGTATGCCTGATATTTGTTGTAATCTTTGACTTTCAGGTCATCCTTTCGGATGGTCACATAACCAAACATGAATCGCACTACTCCTTTTTATCAGGTGTTTTTGATGAATTTTGTTCCGCATTTCGGGCAGCGGATCTCGATATGGCCTTTTCCTTTCGGTACACGCACCTGCTGATGGCAGGACGGGCAGCGGAAGTAGCAGTGCTCTTTATCCTTGAATGCACGGGTTCCGCCTCGGAAGAATCCGACGACGCGGTTTTTCAGTTCCAAGAATTTCTGGTTTTCCGCATACCGTTTGGAATGGTTCTTGGACATGATGCGCACATCCGCCCAGACGATCAGGACGAGTGCCAGGGTGTAGATAAGGGAGCTCCGTACAACCGCTCCGAAAATCATCATGGCAACTGCCGCCCACATCATAAAATTGCCCAGCTGATCGATGCCGTAGCGGCCGTACATCAGGCGGGAAAGTTTTTCTTTCAGTTTATCCATTTTGTTCTCGTTTCTCCTTTTTCAAAGTATATGCCAATACTCTATCCCTTTTGAGGGAAAAAAGCAATCGAAAGCGCCATTAATTTTTTCTAAAGAATCCTTAAATTTTGCAGTGTCGCATTTTTCAAACACGCTCTGTTTTTTCCTGCAGACAGTTTTTCAATTTTTCATGGATGTTTCAAGGAAGCTGTGCTACACTATACCATGTATTTATTTTTTGATTGGAGAATCCCATCTATGAAACGACTCAAACAGATCGGTGCCCTTCTCGCCATCGCGGTCCTGATCGGATTCGGGCTTGGCGCCATGATTTTTGCGTTTATCGACACGCCGTTTGCACACAAGGCGCTGACGGTCTGCCTCTACTGTGCGATTACCGTACCAGTGCTCATCTATGCCATGATGCTGGTTGCCAAGGTTCTGTCGCACCGCGATGAGAACGACAAATCAGACAAAGGAGAAAAACAGTCATGATTGATACCATTATTTTTGATGTAGGCCGCGTACTCGTCAACTGGGACTACGAGTCCTATCTGAAACGCTTTGCTTTCGGTCCGGAAAAGACGAAAGCAATCACCGCCGCAACCTTCGAAAGCCCTTACTGGCGCCAGTTCGACCGCGGAATTCTCACACCGGAGGAGATTGTAAAAGGATTCTGCTCCCTCGCCCCGGAATACACCGAAGAAATCAAAGAGGTTTTCGCCCACTGCGAGGAAACCATCACCCGCTGCCGTATGCAGAAAGCTGGGTACGCTCCTTAAAAGAAAAAGGCTACCGCCTCTACATCCTCTCCAACTACTCCGGAGACCTCTTCGAGCGCACCAAAGAGAAAATGCCCTTCCTCCCCTACATGGACGGAACCCTCTTCTCCTACACCTGCCATTTAACAAAACCGGAACCGGAGATCTACCAGCACCTGATCCAGAAATTCTCCCTCACCCCGGACCGCTGCGTATTCCTCGACGACACCAAAGCAAACGTCGAGGCCGCAGAGCAGGCAGGGATTCATGGAATTCATTTTACGGGATATGAAGATGGCGTGGCACAGTTGAAAAAACTGGGCGTTCTTTAAAAAAACAGGCTGCCGCATTCGTGCGTCAGCCTGTTTTTTAGTATTAACTTACGCTTTCGCCGCCTCTTCCATCAGCCGCAGCATCAGTCCGACGCTGCCGACGTTATATCCGGCATAAGCGCGTCCGCCGATGTTTCCCGGCAATGCGAGTATCAGCAGTGGGAGTTTTTCTGCGTCGATTCCCATTTTTTCGGCGATCGCCGGGGCGTCGTCGGATGGGTCGAGGTAGAGGGACATGTTGTGGATTGCTGCGCGGGCTTTCTGGAAAGTCGTGTTTTCCAGGTCGGCTTTCGTGCGGAGAACGGCTGCCATGGCAGCGTCTTTTGCGTTCCACTTCTCTGCGATTTCGATCAGCTCATTCAGAACATGCTCGGTCGGCTCCTCTCCGGTTCCGAGGAAGGCCAGAAGGATCGGGCCGTCTTTGGTGAGATCGTTCAGGGTATGCGCCTTTCCATCCAGATCCTCCAGCGTGATCTCCGGCAGTTCGATGTGCTCTAACAGCTCATCCAGCTCTTTTTTCACGGTTTCCAGATAAATCTCTTTTGCTTCTCCCGCCTTCAGTTCAAACACGCGGTATGCGGCATGCTGGTCACCGTTCGGCATACGCATACTTGTAATCAGACGATAGCAGCCCGGCTCCAGGGTCAGATCCAGTGTTTTTCCGTCGAATGCGGTTTCTTCGTAATTCAGCGTCTCAAACACTGTTCCGTTCCACTTTCCGATGGTCCACGTCTGATAATACTTCCATGCGCTTCCATCCTCCGCATTCAGTGTCAGAACCGCACTTTCCGTTTCATCCTTCAAAACAGCAGCTTCTGTTTCCACACTGTGGAATGCCCCATCACGGTAATACTCCGGCTCCAGGGTCACCGGATTCAGTCTTGCCGCTACATTGAGACTCCGGCAGATTGCCACAAACAGAATCTTCTGCGCCAGAGGACTTCCCTGTTTCATCGTAAGGACGCCGACCGGTGTTGCCATGATCGTGTCATACTCTTCTTCTGCATGGAAGGTAATATTCTTCTTAAGATAATCCAGAATCCGTTCCGGCTGCTCCACAAAGCTGCGTTTTGTCTCCTCTTCAAAAATCCGCGGATCATGCTCCGATACGGCGTCAGCTCCTCGAGGAAAATACGCGGGCAAAGAAGATCCTTTCTGAAAATCTCCTCTGGAAGATCCCCCTGCTCACAGTCGAGATGATCCTCTAAAACGGATGCCTTCAAGTCCTTCGCATCCTTTAATGCCAGCGAAAACAGCAGCTTCTTCCGGTTCGGATTTTCATCTTTGGAAAGGAATGTATAAACCTCCTCAAAATTCTCTCCTGCCCGGTGGAAAATCTCTTCCGCTTCCGGATACGCAGCAGCCTTTTTCTCATCAAAGCATGCTGCAAACCGTGCCTTCCGAAGCCGTTCCGCCTCTGCCATCCGTGCCGCATTTCGCTCCTTCTGCTCCTTTGTGGCAACGATATTCCGTACCGGCACTTCCTTCGGTGCCCGGATTTCCAGCGTCTGCCACCTGTCATCCGCTTCCGGAACCGCCTCTTCACGAAGCACCAGTTCCAGCGAATCCTCCTCCTCAATCCGCATCATGGCTTCCGCCCGGCGTATTCCGTCAAATGCCCGTACCCGGATATCGCCAAGGCCAAGTGTCATCCGAACTTCTCCGTCCGCATCCGCAATCATCACTGCAGCCGGGAAAAACTCTGCCATATTCAGGATTTCAACCGCAATATGCGCTCCTGCAGCCGGTTTTCCATTCTCATCCTTCACAAGAATCTTCACCAGCTTCGTTCTGCCATAAAAATCTGTATGGTTAAAGTAGTACAGCGCCCCTTCTTTTCCAAGATACTCCTCGTTACTCTCCTTTACATAATCCGAGAAGTTCCGCGTATGAATCAGAATTGCCCGATTCGCCGGACCGGAGAACCAGCCGGTATCCAGCACTTCTTCCGGCTCACAGGCGCCAAGGAAATGCCACTCGCCGTCCACAAACACCTCAACCCACGCATGATTGTCATCACAGTGCGCCCATCTTGGTGTATAGACCTGCCGCGCCGCAATACCGACACTCCGATACGCCGTAACTGCAAACGTAGACTCCTCGCCGCAGCGTCCCTTTCCACTCCGATACATTGTCATCGGAGATGCCGTTCTGCCGTCCGTCGCCTCATACGTCGCATGCTCCGCACACCAGTAATTAATCTCCAGAATCGCCTCTAAAAGACTCATTCCGCTACACGCCCCATAATCTGCTCATAAAAAACGGTCTGCAGTCCGTAATGTCCTCGGAATTGATCCGGTCATACAGCACATAGTTTACAAACACATCCTCCGGCAGTTCCTTACACCATGCCACCTTCTCCCGCAGCATCAGCGCATGCTTCACGTACGAAAGAAAAAGGTCAAATCCATATTCTCCCGCATCCCTTACCGGCATCGTACCATACAGAAACTTCATCAGCACAGCCTCTTCCTCACTGCACTGTTTTAATTTTTCTTCGATAACAGGCATCACCGGAGCCAGAAGCTCTCTCCGTCTCTCAAATTTTTCCGTTGCATATTTTCTTAAATTTTCTGAGATCATGATTCTATCTATCCCTTCCTCTTTTTTTCTATCCGTCTCCACAACGTACATCCGCCCACCGGCGGCAGACGCCATGTGAAAAAGGATTCCTTGCGATTTTTCAGGAACACCGGAGCGAGGAGCCTTTTCACATACCGGCTGTGGGTCACTACGCTACATATTTTTCTTTATAAATGAAAGTAATTCTCCGCTGGGATCGCATTTATACTCCCAGAACATAATGCCCCCCATGCCCTTTTCTTTCAGATACGCAATTTTCACCCCAAGCGACTCGCAGTCTCATAGCTGATAAATGTTTCCCCGTCAAACAGATACGGAACCTTTGCCTGCTCATCCCAATACCGGATAAATCCCCTCTTTCCGATCCAGCTCTCTTTGAGCTCGCCATAGTCACCGCCATATCCTCCGACCGTCTCTGCTTCCATTCCGAGCCCGTTGCGGCATCCGGCGCCTTTTACTCCATCCCATTTTCTGGAATAAAACGGTACGCCAAGGATCAGCTTCTCCATTGGAACGCCTGCATTTGCAAAACCGTTCACTGCCTTCTCCACACATGCGTCAAACAGGTTTCCCTCACTGTGATACAGCGCCGCATGATGTCCCGTCACCTTCTGGAAACCGCCCTGCAGATCATACGTCATCAGCTGCACATAATCCAGATACCGGGAGGCCTCCTTCATATCTGTCTGCAGTGCAAAATAAACATCTCCGCCGACTGCTGTCGTTACAAGCATGCCTTCTCTGTACGCATCCAGTGTCTTCCGAAGCTCCGCCAGAAGCAGCGTATAATTCTCTTTATCCGATCTGTCCGACGCAATTCCTGCCAGCGATGTGCCCGGATACTCCCAGTCAATATCAATACCGTCCAGACCATACTCCTTCACAATTGCAAGCGCACTCGCAGCAAACCGCTCTCTTCCCTCTTTTGTTCTCGCCGACTGGGAAAAGCCGTCTGCTCCCCAGCCTCCTACGGACAATACAATTTTCAGCTCTGGGTTGCTTTTCCGAATGGATACTATTCCATCCCGTGCATCCTTTGCATCCCATACAACTTCTCCGTCCCGGATCAGACCAAATGCAATATTGATCACGGTAAGTGCCCGCACATCCTCTTCTCGCATATGATTTAAATCCGCCGTATTTACATAGCCAATTATTCTCTTCATCTCATAAGCTCCTCTGTCCGAATCGTTTTACTCATTAAAGGTTACGACTTCCCCGTGTCCCAGATTGTAGGTGATCTCATCCTCAAGCTCTACCTTCACAACCGTTGCAAACGGATGAATACTCATCTCGCCAGCCCAGATCCAAAGTGTTCCCGGAATACCGCTCCATGGAAGGGAACCCGTATAGGAGAACCGAAGCTCCTCTCCCGTATGCAGAACCGTCACCTTCTTCACCGGTGTCTTAATACCTTTCACGCACAACGTCTCCTGTGGCTTATCATAGACAAAAAGATACATCGTCTTCTTATCCGCCGAAATCGTGCTTCCGCCGAGAAAATGATTGTAATCCAGTCCTTTTTCTGTTCCAAATACCGCTTCCTCGTGGTCATGAATCCATCCGCCAAGATCCAGCAGCACCTTCTCCTGACGTTCATCGAGCGTTCCGTCCTCTTTCGGTCCGATGTCCAGCAGCATTCTTCCGCCGAGGGTAATACAGTCGCAGAACATACGCACGATCTGGCCGCTGCTCTTGTAATCATTGTCCGATGGACGATATCCCCAGGAATCATTGATCGTCGTACAGAATTCCCACTCGCCTTTCGGTCCGTACAGCGGAATTCCCTGCTCCGGTGTCTCATAATCTCCGTAGCCCTGCATTCTCGAATTCAATACAACGTTCGGATTCAGCGTATGCAGATATTCCCTGAATTCCGGCATCTTCCACTGTGCCGCGCTCCGTTCCCAGTCACCATCAAACCATAAAAGATCCACCGTTCCGTAATTCGACATCAGTTCTTTTAACTGATGATTGTTGAATTCCAGAAACTCCTGCCATTTCTGCGGCTCCTCCTCTTTTCCGGCCGGGGAACCATAGATATCGTTCAAACAGTCTTCTTTTTTCATTCCTTCCGGGTAAACCGTGCGATACCGCGGATCCGACCAGTCGATCAGCGAATAATAAAGGCCGACTTTCAGACCTGCCTCACGCATGGCAGCTGTATACTCTTTTACAAGGTCGCGCGCTGCCGGCGTTTTCTTCACAACACTTAAATCACTATATCCGGTGTCAAACAGTGCCACGCCGTCATGGTGCTTTGCTGTCATAACCACGTACTGCGCACCTGCTTTTTGAAACAGCTCCGCCCATTTTTTGCATCAAACTTCGATGCCGTAAAGCCTTCACACTGTTTCATGTAGTCTTCATAAGAGATATTTCCGTTGTGGAACGACCATGACTCCGACACATCACCCACCGCATAAATCCCATAATGGATAAAAATGCCCAGCTTTGCGTTCCGAAACCAGTCCTGCATCATATCTTCCAGATCCTCCTTTTTTTGTACTCCCGGATTCTTTTTTGTTCCCGTAAAAGTTAAGAAAAAAAGACTCCGGGCATAGCTTTTTTATCCGATCCAATTACCCCTTTATTGTTCCTTCCCATTGTATCAGTTCTTGCCCAAAAAGAAAGGCATATTACCGTTTTACACTGTAATATGCCTTTTTTCATTCCATAGGAAATATCATTACCTTTTCCTATTTATTTCGCGATTTCCTCAATACCCTGAGTTGCTACCCAGTCCTCAAGTCCCAGAGAGTACATACCGTCTACATAAGCCTGCCAGTCAGCATCGTTGTCGATGTCAAGCTCGCCGCATACGAACTGCGCCTGCTGCTGCTCAAAGAAATCTTTGATTGCTGTGTTCGTATCAGAGAAGGTATCAATCTTATCCAGGTCAATCCAGTAGGACGGAATAATCTCTTTGGTCAGATTTGCCTCATAAGCTTCCTCTGTTGCTTTTTTCTCATCATACATCGGATGCTCTTCTACAAACTCGAAGTCTGCCGGCAGATATTTCGGCAGAGACTGCGGCCACAGATTGCTCCAGGAATATTTTTCCTGATCTTCCTCAGACAGTGTGGTGGTGTCAATCGCATGGTATCCGTCATCCTCTTTGTTTACAATCACACCAACCGGTCTCTGTTGCAGCCGATGCCGTTCTCCAGTGCGAATGCATTGTCAAACCAGCGGCAGATGATTTCCGGATGCTCTGCCTTGTTTGTGATGACAGCCTGGGTTCTGTATACGCTGAAGCCTTCCGTATCGCGCAGCCAGATTCCGCCTTTGTCTGTATTCAGAACAGGCATGGAATCGAAATCGCCTCTTTCCTCTGCAGCCGGGATTCCGGTAAACTCATTGCTTCCGTATGCGATGGAAACGCCGTACAGGTCCTGATTTCCTTTACCTTCCCAGGTGGAGCTGTCCTGTGTATAAAGCTCTACGTCTACGAGTCCATCTGCATACAGTTTGTGGAACCAGGAAAGGAACTCACGGTACGTATTGCTGACACCGCCGTAAACAACCTTTTCATCCTGGATTGCAATACCAAGTTTGTTCATCGGAAGTCCGAAGTAACCGGCCATAGCCTCGATATGTTTGTTGTTCGGGTCTGTAGAGAACGGGATTTCATCGGAAGCGTCGCCGTTGCCGTTTGCATCCTGCTCTTTGAATGCTTTTAAAACTGCCTCAAACTCGTCTGTCGTGGTCGGCATGCTCATACCAACATTTTCCAGCCATTTCGTATTGATGTATGGGCTGTATCCAACGGTTGTATCGCCGCATACGTACGGAATCGTGTAGATGTGTCCGTCCGGTGCTGTCATTTTTTCTCTTACACCCGGCAGATCCAGGATAGCAGAAATGTTCGGGCAGTATTTCTCAAAATAATCTTCCAGCGGAATGAATACGCCCTGGTTGACACCATAGGTGAGGATTGCATTATCGCTTAAGGTCCATCCGCCGATCACATCCGCGTAATCTCCGGAGTTCAGATCCAGATTCAGTCTCTCCGTTGCTGTTTCGTATGGATAAATTTTCAGGTCAACGTCTACATTGGTCTGTTTTTTGAACTCATCGAGCATGATAAACTCGCCGGATTCGCTGGAATCATCGCAGAAGATAGAGAAGGTGTAATCTCCCTCGTCTACCAGCGGAAGACCTTCCTGATACATAATGCCGTTTACTTTTCCGTCCTCATCCACGGTGTCGTTTGCTGCGGATGCTGCGGATGCTGCAGAAGCACTCTTTGCCGAGCTGCTTCCATTATCACTTCCACATCCGGTAAACATAGATGCCACCATTACTGCAGTTAAAACTGCTGCGACTGCTTTTCTTTTCATGATTTTTCCCTCCTGTGTTGTTCCGGCGGCATTTTCCCGCCGGAAGCGCTTTTGCCTGTCCGTTGTCCGGACTCTTTATTTACATACCGCCGTTTCCCGTGCGGCAGATAAATCGTTAAAAAAACTTCTTCTTGTAAATCAACCCTTCATGGATCCGATCATAACACCCTTTACAAAGTGCTTCTGCACCAGTGGGTACATAACCAGAACCGGGATACTGCTGATGATGATCAGCGAGTATTTCATAACGTCGATCAGCTGCTGTTTTTCCTGCAGTGCTGCTCTTGCTGCCGCAGTTGTTGCTGTCTGGGACAGCGCGGTCTGGTTCGTGATCAGGATGTTACGCAGAACCAGCTGCAACGGATACTTTGCTTTGTCCGAAATATAAACGAGTGCTGAGAAGTATGAGTTCCAGTGACCGACACCATAGTACAGAACCAGAATTGCGATGATCGCTTTGGAAAGCGGAAGTGCAATCTGGAAAAAGAATCTCGCCTGGGTGCAGCCGTCAATTTCAGCTGCCTCATACAGCTCTTCCGAAATGTTCGACTTGAAGAAGGTTCTTGCCACGATCATGTTGTATACGCTTAAGCATCCCGGAAGAATCAGTGCCCAGATCGTGTTCAGCATCTGCAGTCTCTGAATAACCAGATAGGTAGGGATCAGACCGCCGCCGAAGAACATGGTGATCAGGTAAAAAATGGTGATCGGTTTCTTTCCGGAGAAATTGCTTCTGGAAAGTGCATATGATGTCGGAAGCGTTACGATCAGGTTGACCATGACACCGCAGAAGGTGATGATCAGGGAGTTTAAAAAGCCTCTCATAACCTGGTCGTTTTTAAATACTTCTGCGTAGCCCTTCAGGGTAAATCCGATCGGGTGAAGCAGTACTTTACCACTCGATACGGCGCTTGGCGCACTGATGGATGAAATGATAACCCAGTACAGCGGATATGCCACAACAAACAGAACCAGCGTCAGGATAATGAAGCAGGCTGCGTCAAAAACGACGTCCTCTTTGCAGCGTTTTATTTTCTTTTTTGTCACTGCGGTATTTTCTTTACTCATGTTTTTGTTTCCTCCTACCACAGGCTGTTGCCCGAAAGTTTATCAGATATCGTATTGACAATGATCAGCATAACCATGTTTACGATGGTGTTGAACAGACCGATTGCTGAAGAATACGACATATCGTTGTTGATCAGACCGACCTTATAGACGTAGGTGGAAATGATCTCGGATACACTGGCATTCAGGTTGTTCTGCAGAAGGAAGGCTTTTTCGAAGCCGACGGAAAGAATGCTTCCGCAGTTCATAATCAGAAGAATGGTCGCGGTCGGCATGATCAGCGGAAGGTCGATGTGACGGATCAGCTGTAATTTCGTTGCGCCGTCTACCTTTGCCGCCTCATGCAGCTCCGGGCTGATGCCGGCGAGTGCTGCGAAGTAAATAACAGAGCTCCATCCTGTACTCTGCCATACGCCGGTCCACACATAAATGTGTCTCCAGTAGGCTTTTTTCGCCATGAAGTTGACCGCCGGAATTCCGATTGCTTCCAGTACGTGGTTGATGACACCGACGGACGGAGACAGGAACAGAATGATCATACCGCACATAACTACGGTGGAAATGAAGTTCGGCGCGTAGGTGACGGTCTGGATCACTTTCCGGTATCTCTTATGGCGGAAGGAGTTCAGCATCAGTGCCAGGATGATCGGAATCGGGAATGATACGACCAGTCCGTACAGACTCAGGATCAACGTGTTCTTGATGGTGGATGCAAAGTATGGAGAGTTGAAGAATCTCTCAAAGTAGTACATGCCTACCCACGGGCTCTTAGTGATTCCGGCCGTCGCATTGAAGCGGCGGAACGCGATCTGTACACCATACATCGGAATGTAGCTGAAGATGAATGTCAGGATCACGCCCGGAACACAGAAAAGCCAAAGCGAGATGTCTCTCTTAAAGGCGCGGATGGTACGGCCTTTTTTCTTTGCTTTTGTTGGTTTCTCTTTCATTTCTCTCTTTCCTCCCTTTTAAAGGTTTCGTGTTTTCCTTGATTGTCGCATTTCCGGTCGTAAACATTTTGAACATTTTGCTTTCGCATCATCCTCGCGTGTTCCTTCTTTTTTGTGCAACTGCTACAATCAAATCTGTGATTTAAGATTTATCCAACACTGTTTTGTTGAATTTATTTTACCTTTTGTTACCTTATTTGTCAACCATTAATTGAACATATATACCAGTTTGTTACTTTTACGCAATTTAAGCAGGCGTTTTTAGGCACTTTTCCTATATTTCGACGCGTTTTTCGGTTTTTCTGTCCCTTGCGGCCGTGATCCATGTTATCTTTTTTCGTATTTTCGTCCATTTCAAAGAAACAAAAAGGGAGAAAATACGTCGTTTTGTTTCGCAACATATTTTCTCCCTTTGTTCAGTTTTATTACTTTTTATATTATCTTCCGTCAAGCCTTACATTTCAGTTACATTTCCGCTCCACCATTTCTCTGCTCCATCCTCGAGCATCAGCTCATAGTCATGGCAGATCACTTCCGGTTTTCCCGGAATCTGGACAAAGTTCATCTCCTCTTTGGAAAGCTGGAACGAAACTTCTTTTTTCTCACCCGGTGCAAGAGAAATTCTGGTAAAAGCTTTCAGCTCTTTGATTCTCGCTACCACACCGCCGGAACGTTTCCGCACATACAGACACGGAACGGAGGTTCCTGCCATGGCACCGGTGTTCTCTACGGTAAACGAAACGGCAGCACCGTTTTCTTCTTTGTTCACGGAAACATCGCTGCACGCAAACGTCGTGTAGGATTTTCCCTCACCGAACGTATGCAGCGGCTGGCTCGTCATATCGCAGTATGCCGGAACGACGGAGGTACGGTAATTGTAGCACACCGGAATCTGACCGGCGTGGCGCGGCATGGATACCGGGAGACGGCCGGACGGATTCGTGGTTCCGTAGAGCATCTCTGCAACGGCCTTGCCGCCCATCGGACCCGGATAAAACGCATACAGAAGGGCATTCGAAGCATTTTCGATATCCTCGATGCAGTATGCTCTTCCTGCGATCACAACGGTTACCATCGGCTTGCCAAGGCGGGCAAGCTCTGCAACCAGTTCTTCCTGTGCTGCCGGGATGTGAACCTTTGCGGTGTCCATTCCCTCGCCGCAGTCCATCGAACGGCTGCCGGTTCCCTTGGATGCTGCACCGTTTGCATCGAACACAGCTCCGCCGAAACGGGAAGAAGAACCGCCGACAACAGCTACGATCACATCGCTCTTTGCTGCAAGTGCCAGTGCTTTTGCTTTCTCGTCCTCGTCAGCCTCTGAAAATTCACTTCCCATTGCATAGGAAACTTCCACGCCCTCCGGTGCTTCCTGTTTCATGCCCTGAAGGACGGTGACGCACTCGCTTTCCGGAACCGGCGGGGTGTAGTCGCCGAGCATGCAATAACGGTCTGCTGCGTGATAGCCGATCACAGCTACTTTTTGTACTTCTTAGCAAGCGGCAGCACACTCTCCTCGTTTTTCAGAAGAACAGCGGACTCCCGTGCCAGGGAAAGAGATACTTCCGGGATCCGGCTTCTTCCGGGGTGAGCATGTTTTCTTCCATATAAGGATGTTCAAACAGACCCTTTTCAAATTTCAGCTTCAGAACTTTGAGAACAGACTCGTCGATCTCGCTCTCATCGAGAAGTCCCTGCTCTACGGCCTCGCCGAGACGGCTGAACGCTTCATCCCAGAGGCTCACATCCACACCGGCTTTTCTCGCTGCAACGCCTGCATGCAGAGTATCACCCTCGGTATTCTTAAGGAAATCTACAGCCAAACCATCTGCCATCACAATGCCGTCAAAGCCCATTTCACCGCGCAGAACATCGCGGAGCAGCCATGCGTTTCTGTGGCAGTACACGCCGTCGATCTCGTTGTATGCCGCCATGATGCCTTCCACGCCTGCTTCACAGCACGCTTTTGCCGATGGAAAATGGATTTCCCGCAGCTCCCGCTCGCCGATTCTTGCAGCACTCGCGTTCACACCTCCGGTTGTCTCGCCCTGTGCGCAGAAGTGTTTTGCCACACTGCCGACACCGGTGGACTGCATACCGGTGACTGCCGCTTTTGCCATGGATGCGGCAAGGCACGGGTCTCAGAGTAGCACTCCTCACTTCTTCCCCATCTCGGGTCGCGCGCCATATCGAGCGCCGACATCAGCGCCAGATCCACATGACCGCTCTTTAACTGTTTTCCGCATGCCTTGTAGCCTTCGGAAAGAAGTTCCGGGTCGAATGTTGCGCCTGCTGCCAGGTTGACCGGAAGCAGACCGCCGCCGAGCGCTGATGGCCGTGCGGGCACTCGGTGCTCATCATCATCGGGATGCCGAGGCGGGAATGATCGATCACATATTTCTGTACTATATTATAGGCTTTTGCGGAAAGTTCCAGCACAATGCCGGTCTTCTCATCTTTATCTGCCCACGGATCGGCACGGTACAGGCCGTACAGGACGCCAAGCCCTCCCATGCGCTCTACTTCCTCTTTAAATTCCTCTGTCAGTGTAAACTCCTCACCCTGTCTCTCGTAAATCCGGAATCCGTACAGACGCTGATTTAACTGTCCTACTTTTTCCTGCAGCGTCATTTTTCCGAGCAGGTCTTTTGCGCGCTCTTCCGGGGAAAGGGCCGCATTCTGATATGCTTCCATTGTTTTTGTTTCCTCCTTGTCCTTCTCCTTATTTCAAGTGGCTTTATTGTACCGCATTCTTTTCATTTTGTCCACAGTAAGTTATCTTTCGTTCATTTTTGTTCATTTTAATGTTGAATTTTATTACTTCTGGTGTTATGATACCTTTTGTCGACACGTTTTCCGCGTGTTTTCTAAAAAAGCTTAACAGTAAATATTTGAAAGGGAGATTTTTACTATGAGTACAAACATCACAATTCCGGTTCCGGCAGTCCCGTTCGCACCGCCGGTTTACACCTGCCACCGCGCAAAAAAGCCGTTCGAGTTAGACGGAAACATCAACAAACCATTCTGGGAAGATGCCCCGTATACCGACGAATTTCTCGATATCGAAGGAAGCCACATGCCGCTTCCGCGCTTTGTCACCCGTGCAAAAATGCTCTGGGATGACGAGAACCTTTACGTAGCAGCCGTGCTTGACGGCGATGAAATCTGGGGACACCAGACCGAGCGCGACTCCGTCATTTTCCTCGACAACGATTTTGAAATCTTCGTTGACCCGGATTCTGATACGTACCATTACTATGAGTTCGAAATGAACGTTCTGAACACGGTATGGGATCTGTTTCTTTCCGAGCCATACCGTGACGGCGGAAGCGGCCTCAATGGCTACGACATGCACGGTCTGCGCACCGCTGTTCATGTAGATGGCTCCATCAACGATCCATCCGCAGAAAACAAGTGCTGGAGCGTTGAGGTTGTCATTCCGTTCGCTGCTCTCTATGAGTATCAGAAAGAACGCCGCGCACCGAAAAACGGAGAATTCTACCGTATGAACTTCTCCCGTGTTCAGTGGAAAGTGGACATCAAGGACAACACTTATGTAAAACGTACCAATGAAGCCGGAAACGTTCTCCCGGAGGACAACTGGGTATGGGCTCCGACCGGTGTCATCAACATTCATTACCCGGAACTCTGGTCTTTCGTTTTCTTCTCTGACGACCGCGACGACGCACCGTGTGACATCACGATTCCGGAGGACGAATACCGCAAATGGGAACTCCGCAAGCTGTATTACGCAGAAAACATTCTGTTTGAGACAACCGGTTCCTACAGCGACAGTCTTACCGTCTTACAGGAGACCCTTGCCGCTTACGCTCCAAATGACTTCAACAAAACCGTCAAAGCTCTTGACTACACCATTGAGACCACAAGCCACTCTTACCTGATCACCTGCCCGAGTGCCGACGGAGCACATTTACTCCTTCTGTCTTCCAATGGAAAGGTTGAAAAAGTTACACGTTAAGTGTATAATATGTGTTAGCACTCAAAATTTGTAACAGGATCGGTTTAAACTATGAAAAAAGTAACGTTACAGGAAATCGCGAACTCCCTGGGCATCTCCCGGACTACGGTCTGGAAGGTGTTCAGCGGACACGAAGGCGTCTCCGATTCCCTGCGCACCAAGGTCATCGCCAAAGCCCAGGAACTCGGCTATGCCATCCCGGAGGATTTTCAGTATCCGCAGAGCGCAGAGGAGACCACGCCGGTCAACATTGCAGTTGCCGTCTGCAGACCGGAAACCTCACTTTTCTGGATGACCATCATCCACCAAATTGCAAAAGTATTTTCGACACACAATGTCAATCTCGTTTACACGTATCTTCCGACTTCGGCGGATAAAACGTATTTTCTCCCGCCGACTCTTACAAACGGAAATGTTCACGGCATCATCGTTCTGAATGTGTACAACGAGCGTCTTCTGCGCCTGCTCGCAGAGACACAGATTCCGAAAGTGTTCCTGGACACTTCCTCTCTTGTTGCCCCGGATGAGCTGAACGGCGACCTGCTTCTCATGGAGAGCCGCACCAGTGTCCGCCGCATCACCTGCCATCTGCTCGAGCAGGGACGCACCCTTCCGGCTTCATCGGTGATATCAGCTACGCACAGTCCAACCGCGAACGATATGAAGGTTTCTGCCAGGCTCTGGCGGATGCCGGTAAAAAGGTGGATTCTTCTCTCTGCCTGACGACACCGCTCGGCATCGATACGTACCGTGAAGAAATCGATACCTTCCTTTCTTCCCTGTCCCGCATGCCGGACGCTTTCGTCTGCGCCAGCGACTACGTTGCCTGCATTCTGATGCAGCTTCTCGAAAAACGGGGCTTACGCGTACCGGAGGACGTTGCAGTATCCGGCTTCGACAACAATACAGAGGATCTTCTGGCAGAACATCTGACGACCGTTCAGGTCTTCAACGAAGAACTCGGCGCACGTCTGGCACTCCAGATTCTGTACCGGATCAAATATCCGAACACGCCGCATGAAATTACGTATCTCGGCACCAACGTGCTGTACCGCGATTCCACCGGTGACTGATTTTATTTTTCATCTGTTTTCAAAAAAGACACCGTCTTCCCTTCCGGGACACGGTGTCTTTTTCTGTTGCTCGGCATATCAACAATTGGTCCAGTGGACCAATTGTGATTTCTATATTTTATTTCTGTTTTCTTACTTCGCGGTGCGGATGCGGATCGTACGGATCTCATACGGCTTGATCGTAAGCTCAATCTCGTTCTCCTTCACACCAAGCGCGCCCTCGATCGGGTTCTCGAGAAGGTCGGTCTCCTCAGCGGATGCAATTGCCTCTGCGCAGTGCAGGGTCACTTTCGTTCTTGCATTCTCCACCTCGTACAGACGAACGATTACGCCGTCGCCGTCCTCTGCCTTCTTCACAGTCTCAAGCACTACGTCGCGTTTGTCTACAGACAGGAATTCCATGCGGTCTTTCTCTGCTGCACCTGCAACTGCTTTTGCCGGTACGTTCAGGTTCAGAGCTTCCTGCTCGGTGCCTGCCTCACGCCATGTTCCTGCGTGCGGATACAGAGAGTAAGTAAAGAAATGCTCTTCCTGGTCTGCGGTCAGGTTCGGCTCAGTTCCGGATTTGATCAGAGTCTGCGTCATCACACGGTTCTTCATGGAATAGCCGTACTTGCAGTCGTTCATCAGGCTGACGCCGTAGCTTCCCTCTGAGATATCAGCCCATTTGTGGCCGCATACTTCGAATCTTGCCTGATCCCAGCTTGTGTTGGTGTGCAGTTTTCTTGTCACATTACCGAACTGGATATCGAAAGTTGCCTCGTCGCTGTGAACGTCTACCGGGAAGTGAACTTTCAGTACATGCTCGGCGAACTTCCAGTCAACGTAGGTTTCGAAGTCGATTCTGCGGTCTTTTGCATAGAAATGGATCTGCTGGCGGATGACGGTGTCCATCACTTCGCGCTCAATTTCCAGTGTTGCGCGGACCGGACCGTTTTCTGTCCACTCCATGCGGCGTACACCCTCCACCTTCCAGGATTTCTCGGTATGGAAGATATCCAGGTTCCATGCGCTGTACTGCAGAGGTTTGTCCTCATAGATACGCAGCTCGTTGCCGGTTGTTCCGCTCTGAAGCACTTCGCGGTCATTCTCTTTATCAAACAAGGAAGTGAATTCACCGTTTGCATCGATCTGGATCGTGTAGAACGGAGTCTCAAGGGTATAGCCCTCTCCAGCTTCTGTTACAGCAAATGGCGTTTCCGCAGCGGCTCCGCTCGTCGGGCGCAGAACCTGATATCCTTTGGACGGCAGGTTTTCTGCATAGACAATGGCTCCGTCTTTCGTCTGCTGTACCGGATATACGGTGGTTCCGTCGGTCATGGCTTCTGCCGCGGTCTCACCGAGTACAACAACGTCGTTTCTTCTGTGGCCGAGAGTGTTCCATACGGTCACGCTCTCGTCTTTTGTTCCGCAGAGTGCTTCCATGCGCTCGCCGATCAGTTTTGCTGATGTCTCCGCAATCTCTGCATATTCTTTCTTCGTCTGCTCATATACCTCATGGATCGAGGAGCCCGGCAGAATATCGTGGAACTGGTTGGTCAGGATCATCTCCCACATGCGGTTCAGTTCTTCGGTCGGGTATGCTTTTCCGGCGTTTTCGGCCAGAACGGACAGAAGCTCTAATTCCATCATCGCGTACTCGCTCTTACGGTTGCCGCGTTTGTTGCGTGCCATCGAGGTGTATGTTCCGCGGTGGAACTCAAAATACAGTTCGCCGATCCAGGTTGGGAGGCGTTTGCTGTCTTTTACCTTCTCATGCAGCTCGTCGAAATACGTTCTCGCAAATGCCTGGCGTACTTTCGGCACACCTTTGATGCCTTTTTCCATACGTTTGGATGTCTCCAGCATTCTTCTGGTCGGGCCGCCGCCGCCGTCTCCGTAGCCGTAGCTGATCAGGATATCGTTGTTGATGTCCTTGTTCTGGTAGCGGTCCCATCCGCCCATGATGGCATCCGGGTGCAGCATTCCGTTGTATGTGGTAAAGAAGCTCGTCTCCGGCTGTCCGACGCCGAGCGTTGTGATCATATGAGTGAATACTTCACTTCCGTCGATGCCTTCCCAGTTCATCGTATCGTACGGCACTTTGTTGAACTCGTTCCATGCCAGTTTGGTCGTCATGAAGTAGTCAATTCCGCATTTTTTCAGAATCTGCGGCATCGCTGCGCTGTATCCGAAGACATCCGGCAGCCACAGGATCTTGTTGTCCACGCCAAACTCTTCTTTGAAAAAGCGTTTTCCGAACAGGAACTGGCGCACGAGGGACTCTCCTGAAGTCAGGTTGCAGTCTGCCTCAACCCACATGCCGCCTTCCGGCTCCCAGCGTCCTTCTTTGACTCTCTGGCGGATTTTCTCGTACACTTCCGGGTGTCTTTCTTTGACAAAGCTGTAGAGCTTCGGCTGGCTCGACATGAAGTGATAGTTCGGATACTCCTCCATCAGTTTTAATACCGTTGCAAAGCTTCGGCAGGATTTCTGACGAACCTGGTCGATCGTCCACAGCCATGCCACATCAATGTGGGTGTGGCCGATGCACGTTGCCACAACTTCGTCCCAGCCGCCCATTTTTCATAGATCTCTTCCTGGATGCATTTTTCTGCCTCTTCGATGGAAGCGTAGAACTCTTTACTGTATGGCTTGCGCAGGTCCAGCAGATTGATCGTGTTGGTCAGTGCGGTTTCGAGATCCAGACGCGTTTTATTATCCTCGTCCATACGGTTCAGGCCCTGCATCGGAACGATGAGGTCGTAATAGATCTCCTCGATTTTCGCATCATGCTCCTCAAGGTCTGCCAGCAGACGGAACTCGCTGTGCAGCGTTCCGGTGTAGGACTGCAGGTCGAGCTGGATTTTTTCACCGGCCTTTGCGTTTTCTCTTACAAGTACTTCGCGGTGGTTGATATCCATACCCTGGATCACTTCACCGTTTGCAAACAGCAGGAACTGCGGGTTTCTTCCGTCATCCCAGTCGTCCAGTCCTGCATGGACTCTCATCCAGAGATTTTTTCCATCGAAGCTCTCCGGAACGGTGATGGTGGTGCGGAACCAGTAATGTTTGTCCGGTCCGTACCAGCGGTCATTGACCGTATCAAACGATGTCCACGGCTCTTCTGATGCATCGGCCTCTGCCGGTGTGATATAGCATCCGTTTTTCACCTGCATATCGGTGATTTTGATTTTCTGTGAAATCGAAAGTCTTGCCAGTTCCTGACAGATCACGTTCACACGCTCTTTTACAAATTTCATAGTGCCTCCTTATGCTTTCCATGGGGTCATTTTAAAAAAGAAAGTCCACCGGACCTGCAGGCTTCTTTCACCCGTAAGCCTGGCGGACTTGTCGCTTTTTAAGTTATCTTAATAAATCAAAGGCTATTCTCTTTCACATAGTTCAGCAGCTCATCTACGGTTGTGAATGCCATACCGGTTACGGTATCTGCGCATCCGTAGTAGATAGTGATTCTTCCGGTTGCAGCATCGCTTAAGGTCGCACAAGGGAATACAACGTTCGGAACATCACCCATGCACTCGTACTGTGTGAGTGGAGCCATGATGTAGTCTTTGGTTCTGTATTTTACTTTCCACGGCTCGTCGATATCGAGCAGAGCGCATCCCATACGATATACATAGCCGTTGCAGGTTGTGATTACACCGTGGTAGATCAGCAGCCATCCCTCATCTGTCTCGATCGGAACCGGGCCGGCACCGATCTTGGTGCACTGCCATGCGGACTCGTCGCCACGTACCGGACTCATCATGTGGCGGTGTCTTCCCCAGAATTCCATATCCTTACTCTGGCTGACGAAGATATCTCCAAATGGTGTGTGGCCGTTGTCGCTTGGACGGCTCATCATCATGTAGTAGCCGTTGATCTTTCTCGGGAACAGCACGCCGTTACGGTTGAATGGAAGGAATGCGTTCTCAAGCTGAACGAATTTCTTGAAGTCATAGGTGTAAGCAACACCGATGGTCGGGCCGTGATAGCCGTTGCACCAGGTTACATAGTATTTGTCGTCGATTTTGCAGACACGCGGGTCATAACGGTACTCTCTTGTCAGAATCTCCTCGTCAGCGCCCTCAAATTTGATCGGTTCATCCTCGATCTCCCAGTGGATACCGTCTTTACTTCTTCCAACGAAGATGTCCATGCTGATGGAACGGCTGTCGCAGCGGAATACACCTACGTATCCGTCCTCGAACGGTACGACTGCGCTGTTGAAGATACTGTTGGAACGTTTCTGCTCGTAACGGCCGATGATCGGGTTCTGATCATAGCGCCATACCGGCATGTGCTCTCCTGCTGGTTTTTCCTGCCAAGGCATATCCGGCAGATTGTTTCCGATGATTTTACTCATGATTGTTTCCCTCTGTGAAAATTATTTTTTTCTTTCTCTCTTGTCACGCCATACGGACATTTTTGATCTTTCGATCCGATACTTCTATCTTCGTCCATTTCTGCGCAAAAGTCAAGTGTTTTTGTTCACTTTTATGTAAATTTTCGTTTTCTTTGTTACTTTTTATCGTTCATTTATTTTCTATTTGTGTTCATCTTTGTTCACAAATGGATTTTTTCTATTTTTCGTACGGTTTTCTTCCCCGCAGAATGTCGGCATACCAGAATACAATCTCTGAAATGTGGTGCAGATCGCCTTCTTTGCTGATGCTTCTCCAGGACGCTTTATACTTCATAAACCAGGTTTCCAGCCGTCCCGCAAGTGCCGCGCAGGCTGTCTCATCCTTTTCTTTTCCAAGCTCAATGTCACACATTCTCGCGCCCGTCTCATTCCAGATGTCAATCGCTTCCATCGTGAGTTCCAGCACCGGAACCATTGGACGGCAGGATTCTTCCAGAGCACCGGCTGTCTTTTTCAGTTCTTTTTTCAGAGCGCAATTGTTTCCTTTGCAGCTGCACGCTTCGCCTCATCCTGGATTCTCGCGTCAAACAGCGCATTCCGGTTGTTCGGATGACCGAGCACTTTTTCCTCGTAAACGACGTTGGCATCCCACCAGTCAAAGATGGAGCATTCTGCCGTTTTTGCCATATAGGAAACGAATTTTCCGCTCCGGTCGCCGTAGGCCAGACGGGAAATCTGTTCATTCAGCTCCTCAAAGCTGTCGGTATCGTCTCCCCAGGAGAAGACGGCTCCATAGATCATGCCAGGAAGGGAAAAGTCCGGCTGATTGATGTGGCCGCAGTCACCCCAGTCTGTGTTCAGAACACCTTCCGCATGGTATTTTCTCGCATAGCCGCACATCCGTGCGATATTTTTGTAGCTGTTCTCCACCAGGTTCATCCACTGGTTCCAGCCGCCGACCCCAGGACAGAGATACTGTCTTGCACCAGCTTCCGCCATCACTTTTGCCTCATGCTCTCTCTGCTCGGCTGCATAGCCCCAGGTCAGGCAGACGGTTTCCTCTGGCAGCTCTTTGATCAGCTCCGGCTGTGCGCAGATGATATCGCCCCAGAACATCGGCTTTTTGCCTTTTGCCACGAGAAACTCGCAGAGCTCTTTTACATAGTCGATATACAGGCGGTGAACGCCTTTCTCGTCTGCCAGCGGTTTCGATTTTCCTTTTCCAAGGTCGAACGTTTCGTCCGCGCAGATGTTGAATTTATCCGTGGCAAAAAGCGCCATGTACTCCTCGATCATGGCCTTGATCAGCTCGATCGCTCTGCCGCCGGAGACATCCACCGTGTGATGCTGCATCCGGTCCCAGAAGGAAAACGGCTCTTTCCAGCTGTCTGGGAATTCACAGAGGTCGCCATAGCTCTTTGTGGAGAGCAGCATGTACAGATGGCCGAACGTTGCGATCGACGGCACCAGTTCGATATGAAGCTTTGCGCAGTACGCATCCAGCTCGCGGATTTCCTCTGCCGTAAGCGGCGTCTCATCGCGCCACATCTCGGAAAGTCCCGAGAACAGATACGTGTGCTCCACATAGAGCTGCAGCTGGTTCAGCTTGTAGTACGCCATGCGGTCTGCCACCTGTTTTAAATAGGAAAGTGTCAGTACACGGCCTCTCGTCTCATCGAGATAATAGCCGCGCACCGGCAGATCCGGCTCATCCTCGATCCGCACAGCCGGAAGCAGTGCACCGTATTCGTGTATCATCTGGCACAGCGTCTGCACGCCGTAGAGCACGCCGCTCCGTCACCGCCCTGAATCGTAATATTCTCTTCTGTCACCTGCAGTATGTACTGCTGGCTTTTCAGCGTCTCATCCAGTCCCAGTACAATGGCACCGGTCTCTTTTCTTCCCGGAACACCGTATCCCATCTCATACTGCATTCCGGTTTCCTTTTGGATTCCCTGCTGCAGCACTTTCGCATACGTATCCCCATTTCCCAGCAGTCTGCCCTCAAGTACGATTCTGCCGTCATAGCAAAGTGCATGTTCCCCCGTCAGGAGTTTTACCTCTTTCGGCTTTGGTAAAAATTCCATTTTCCTTCTCCTCTTGTTCTTTTGTTTTCTTTGTAACCTTAGAGCTTTCGTTGAACGTTAAGTAACATTTTGAAAACTACTTTTCTCTTCTCTCCCATCCTACCATATTTTTTCCACATATTCCACAATAATTTGTAATTTTCTTCAACTTTTTTCAAAGTTTCTTCCTGTTCTGCTCTTTTATATGTAAAGTAACTTTCGTTTCTTTTTGTTTCCCATTTCCATTCCGGAACAAAATCTGTTTTTCGGATGCATCGTTCATTCCATTTTTTACTTTTCTTTTACACAAACGCTGGTAAATTTTGTCTGTATCAAGTATAATAAGATATGTGTTTGCTTATATTTTGTTTTGTGAACAATTTCTTTACATATTTCATAACACAGGGGGATTTCTGTTATCCTCTGCAACAAGCTCCGCCTGAACCAGATTCTGCTGAATCTGCTGAGCAATGCCACGAAATTCACACAGAACGGCGGCACCATCATTGTCCGTATCATTCAGAAACCGTACTATAAAAAAGAGTATGCGCTCTACGAATTCCACGTCCACGACAACGGCATCGGCATGAGCCGGGAATTCCAGGAGCACCTCTTTGAATCGTTTACACGCGAGGAGACTTCGAACGCCGGATTTTCCGTCAGCCTTGCAGACGACGGCGATGTTGCCGTTGAGACGCTCCGCACCGCAGCGCCGGATCAGTTCGATCTGGTGCTGATGGATATTCAGATGCCGAAACTCGACGGATACTCTGCAACGCGCCAGATCCGCACGCCGGACGGCGCCATTGCCAAAGTGCTTGGCTGATTCCCCTTTCTTATCTGCCGGAACCGTGAATTTTCTCTTACTCGAAAAAGAGGAGAAAAGTTCACGGCTCCGGCAGATTTTTCTTGCATTCTTTCGGGGAAGTGTGCTAGAGTGAAGGTATCATATTTTATAAGAGGTGCTTATTTTGGATATTAATTACGAGTTATATAAGGTTTTCTATTACGTTGCCACCACACTCAGTTTTTCCGAGGCCTCCAAGCTGCTTTTTATCTCGCAGTCGGCGGTCAGCCAGTCGATCAAGGTACTGGAGAAAAAGCTTGGAATCACGCTCTTTATCCGCAGTACAAAGCGCGTGCAGTTAACACCGGAGGGAGAAACGCTGCTGCGCCACGTAGAGCCTGCGATCAACCTGATTGCGCGCGGTGAAGCACAGATTATGGAAGCGGGAACGCTTGGCGGCGGCCAGCTCCGCATCGGCGCGAGCGACACAATCTGCCGCTATTTCCTTGTTCCGTACCTGAACCGTTTCCACCGCTCCTTTCCGAATGTCCACATCAAGGTGACAAACCAGACTTCGACCCAGTGTGTCGATCTGCTGGAATCCGGCCAGGTGGATTTCATCGTGACCAATTATCCAAACTCGCATCTTTCCAGCCGTCTTCACACGATTCCGATTCATTCGTTCCACGATATCTTCATCGCGAACGGCGAATATTACCCGGAACTGGAAAACAGGCCGGTTCACTTAAAAGAGCTGCTGCAGTACCCGATTCTGATGCTCGACCGCAAAAGCACGACGAGTGAGTTCCTGCACAGCCAGTTTCAGCGGTTCCAGCTCGACCTCGTGCCGGAAATTGAGCTTGGCAGCAACGATCTTCTGATCGACCTGGCGAGTATCGGCCTTGGCATCGCGTTTGTGCCGGACTACTGTCTTGTAAAAGAGACGGCGGCCTTCCAGCTCGACCTCGTGGAGGAGCTTCCGCCGCGCCAGCTTGTTGTTGCCCACAGCTCCCATCTGCCGATCCCGCAGGCGGCAAAAGAGTTCATGAGCATGCTGGAAAAAGGCGCCGAATAACTTTTTCCGATCTATACGTCAAAAGAGACAGAATCCTCAAGAAATTTCTCTGGATTCCTGCCTCTTTTTCTGTTTTATGATCCGTTCTGGATTTACTGCTCGCTGCCGTCTTTCTGCACCGGTTCGGATGCTTCCGCTTTTTCCGGGCTTTCTGCATCCGCTGCTGCCTTTCCGGCTTCTGCTTTCAGATACTCTTTGAGCTCTTCCGGACTGGAGATCTGAATGTTGCGGTTTACTTTTGCATCGTACGTATCGGCTCTCATGATTTCGGAGAGATCGACACCGGTCGCCTCTTTCATCGACTCAAACAGCTTTGCCATCACCACCGGCACATTGCCCGCTACGGAGCCGATGCCGTTGTCCTCGCTTCCGCCGCCGATGATCGTAATCTTGTCGATCTGGCTGAGCGGCTCTGCGATCTTTCCGGCGATCTCCGGCAGAACCTTGATCATCATCTCTGCCATTGCGGCTTTGTTGTAGCGCTGGTAAGCCTCGGCTTTCTTCTCCATACCTTCGGCCTCTGCAAGTGCCTTGGCGCGGATGGATGCGGCTTCCGCCTCACCTTTTGCCTTGATACCGAGTGCTTCCTGCTCCATCGCATAGCGCTGGGCTTCTGCCTGGGCTTTCTTTGCCTCCGCCTCGCGGATTTTTTCGAACTGGTCTGCCTCTGCGTCTTTCTGACGGCGGTACAAATCTGCCTCTGCCTGCTGCTGTTTTGCGTAACGCTCGGCCTCGGCTTTCTTCTTGACTTCTGCCTCGAGGGATTTCTCGGTTACTTCTACTTCTCTGGCACGGAGCTCAACCTCACGCTCCTGACGGGCGATGTTCGCATTCGCGGAAGTGATTTCCAGCTCTTTTCTCTGCTGCTCTTCCTGAATCTTGTACGCTGCATCTGCCTCTGCCTTTTTGATATCGGACTCTTTTTTCAGCTCTGCCGACTTGATTGCCAGATCGTTGTTTTTCTTTGCGATCTCGGTCTCGGCAAGAACGCGCTCATCGTTCGCCTCTTTATTTGCACGCGCCTGGGCAATTTTGATTTCTTTCTCGGAATTGGCACGGGCGATCGCCGCGGATTTCTTGATTTTTACGATATTGTCGATACCAAGGTTTTCAATGACCTGATTGGAATCGACGAAATTCTGTACGTTGAAGCTGATGATGTCAAGTCCCATCGCAGCCAGGTCCGGTTCTGCATTTTCTTTGACCAGCTCCGCAAACTTCTGACGGTCGGAAACCATCTCTTCCAGACGCATCTTTCCAACGATCTCACGCATGTTTCCTTCAAGGACTTCTCTTGCAACCTTGGCAATATATTCGCTGTCGCGATTCAGGAAGTTCTGGGATGCTTTCTGGAGCTTCTGCGGTTCGTCCCCGACTTTGATGTTGACGGCTGCATCCACCTGAATATTGATGTAGTCAGCGGTCGGCACAGCGTCGCTCGTCTTCACATCGATCGCTACCAGCTTCAGACTCAGCTTGTCCAGCCGCTCAAAGAATGGGAGCTTGATGCCGGCTTTACCGATCAGGATCCGCTGGCCTTTTTGGAAGCCGGAAATAATAAATGCGGTATCCGGCGGCGCCTTCACATAACCGCTCGCCAGAATGGCAAGAATGATCACCACAACAGCGATCACGGCAATCATGGTTGCATGTTCGAATACAAATTCCATCTTGTTTCCTCCCTTTTTTCTGCGGATGCTTTTCGCTCCGCGTTCTGCTTTTGTGTCTGTGTTATTTTCACTATAGCATTTTTTGCGGGATAGATACAATTGCATTATTATTACGATTTTGTAAGATTTCTGTTCGGGCAAAAACAATCCGCTGGAGCAGATTCTGATATACCTTGCAATAAAAAAACGAAGGAGCTTCTTTTTACAGAAACTTCTTCGCCTTTCCTTTTTTTCACTGATCCTGCTCTTATGCTCTTTCGACAATCTTCTCCAGCGCTTTTGTGATCGCTGCTTTCAGCTCCGTCTGATCTGCCGGTGTCTTGACGGCCAGCTGACGGATCAGTGCTGTTACGTGATCGTCTCCAACCTCACCAAGGCTCGTAACGGCCGCGATTTTTACGTCCACATCGTCTACTTCCAGAAGAGAAGTCAGAATATTAACAGAACCATCATTTCTCGAAGCTGCACAGGCTTTTGCAAGCGCTACCTGCGTTGTCTTGTCCGAATCCAGATACTGTTTTCTTAATTTGTCCCATTTTCCTTTTTCCACCATTTTTTTCAGCTTGTCTTCCGATGCCTCTTTTGAACCAAACATTGTAAATCCTTCTTTCTTTTTGCTTTTATTTTTGGTGGATGCAGCAACTGCAGCGGCGAATCAAAAAGGGGCGTAGTGTTTTTGCTGTCGTCCCTGTCATGTCCGTCACATTGTAACCATGCTCTCGTCCATAACAGAGATTATACTCCTTTTCTTCTGGTTTTTGAACAGAAATACTATAAAATTTTTATAAAAATTGTTACTTTTTCACAGATTTTTCTTGTTGTTCTGCTTTTTATTTCAAATATCCCGTATATTCCGCCGTATGCAGCAGTTTATTGGCGTTTTCCACGCGCTCTTTGGTCGGCGGGTTGATGCCTTCGAGTTTGTATGGGATTCCTAAGGTTTCCCATTTGAATACGCCGAGGGTGTGGTATGGGAGAACCTCTACGCGCTGTACGTTGTGCAGGCTGTGTAAAAACTCATCGAGGCGAATCAGGTATTCGTCGTAGTCGCTGCGTTCCGGGACGAGGACGTGGCGGATCCAGACTGGTTTGCCGATCTCGTCAAGGTAGCGCGCCAGGTCGAGGATGTTCTCGTTGGTGCAGCCGGTCAGCTCTCTGTGCGCCTTGTCGTCAATCAGCTTGATATCGAGCAGCAGCAGGTCGGTATATTTCATCAGCTCATTAAATTTGCTGAAATACGGCTCCTCTCTTGTGAACGGATTTCCACTGGTATCCAGCGTTGTGTGAACGCCGTTCTTTTTTGCCTTGCGGAACAGCTCGATCAGGAAGTCGATCTGCAGCAGCGGTTCTCCGCCGCTCACGGTAATGCCGCCTTTTTCTCCCCAGTAGTTTTTATAGCGGAGCGCTTTTTTCAGCACCTCGTCTGCGGTCTGCCAGTCGGCATCTTTTGTTGTCCAGGTATCCGGGTTGTGGCAGAACTGGCAGCGCATGTTGCAGCCCTTCACGAAAATCACGTAGCGTACGCCAGGTCCGTCGACGGATCCGAAGCTCTCGATCGAATGGATCGCGCCCTTTACCGGGCCATTGTTGTTCTGATTCATTTCACTCATGTTTTTTCCTCTTCTTTCCAACTAACCATCTTTGCATTTATCTGTATTTTCCGGTATTTTTCCATTTCCTGGATGCCCGGAAATTCCTGCCGTTTTTCAGGGTTCTGCTTGATTATACGGAAATCCGCGGTTCTTTTCAAGGCATTTCCATGTACAAAATCGAACACATTTTTCTTTGTATTTTTTTCTTTTACTATATTGCATTATGATATAGTCTGTGTTATGATCTACTCAACAAGGAGGTGTTCATATGAATCCACAACTCAAAAAGGGCGTCCTCGAGCTCTGTGTCCTCTCCCAGCTGACAAAAGAGGACAAATACGGCTATGAGCTGACAGACGCCATTTCCCGCGAAATGTCCATCGCCGCAGGAACGCTCTATATGATTTTAAAACGACTCAAGGAAGCCGGTTACGTGGAAACGTATCTGCAGGAATCCGCATCCGGCCCTGCCCGGAAATATTACCATCTGACTGAAGCAGGAACAGCTTATCAGCAGGAGAAAAAACAGGAATGGCTGGATTTCACCCAGCAGATCAACCGACTGATTTCAGATGAAACGATCTGACGATAGAAAGGAAAATCATGATGAATACAACGTATGAAACTTATATGAATGCATTGAAACAGGGCCTTGCGTCCTTTGATTCTGCCGCCGCAGAGGAAATTTTAAACGATTTCGAATCCCATTTCGCCGACGCCCGCAGCCAGGGTCTCTCCGATGAGGAAATCTGTGCGGAACTCGGCAATGTCGACGATGTCCTCGAATTTTTCCGTCAGGAATATGCCACAACGGAGCAGCCTGTTGCAAACGTGCTGCCACAGGAGAAAACCCACTCCAATTCTGAAGAAACACATCCGAACTACCCGTACGCCCCTTCCACCGCCATCACCGCTATGGAAATCTCCCTGCGGAACGCTTCTGCCGACTTTGCTCCGGGCACTTCCGCTTCGGTTGAGTTTGACTTTTCCGGCGACTTCGATCCGGACCGCTTCGAGGCAGGCATTGAGGGCAATACGTTCTGTCTGCGAGAGAAAAAGCTCATCCCTTCCGTATTCTGGAAACATCTTTTCTGCAATAATCACCAGAAAGAGGTGTTCTCCTTCCAGGTGCCGTCCACCGTACAGAAGCTGACGCTCCGCTCTTTGAACGGCGCGACCGGGCTTGATACCCTCTCCCTTACTACGCTCGAAATTTCCGCCACAAACGGCAAAATCACCGGCGATTCCCTTTCCGCATCCAGCTGCCGCATACAGGCTGCGAACGGAAAGATCGTCCTGACCCGTCTGCGCACAGACAGCCTCGATGTTTCCGCCACAAACGGCAAACTTGAAATCACCGGCGACTGCTCCCGTGCATCCTTAAACAGTGTCAACGGCAAAGTCCTCTTCGAGGGAACCTGTTCCGAGTACCTGACAGCAAAATCCGTCAACGGTTCCGTGAAACTCCATCTCCCGCACGACCTTGCCGATGCGTCCATTCATGCATCCACGACAACCGGAAAAATCCGCCTCGTCTCCAATGGAAGAACGGAATCCTACACAAAAACATTCACCCGCTCCGGTATTTCTGCATTCACCATTCAGGCAAGTACCGTCAACGGAAATGTCCTGCTCTCTGACTTGCCGGCAGAAAACTGACAAAAAAGAATGGACTGGATAAAATGTTTTTCTTTAGTCGACTGATATGTAAGAAGAACACTGACTACAAAATCAGTGTCCTTCTTTCTTCCTTTACATATATTTCATAATAGTCGGCAATAATACATTCATATCTATTGGTTTTGCAACATGATCATTCATGCCACTTGCCAAAGCCATCTTCTTATCTTCTTCAAACGCATTTGCTGTCATTGCAACAATTGGAATCTGCGATTTGTTACCGTCTTTCAGTTCTCGAATTCTCCTGGATGCTTCATATCCGTTCATAATCGGCATCTGAATATCCATCAGAATCAGACTGTAGTAATTTTGCTTTGCTTTGTTAAACATATCAATACATGCAACGCCGTTCTCCGCTCTTTCTATCATGATTCCCTCTTCCGTCAAAAGTTCCGTTGCAATTTCTGCGTTCAAGTCATTATCTTCTACCAGAAGAACCCTTTTTCCTTCCAGTTTTTTGATATTCAACTGACCGTCTGCATGTTTCGGATTCCTTTCTTCCGCATTTGCTATTTTTAATGGAAGCGTGATTGTAAAAGTAGAACCTGCTCCCGGTTTGCTCTGAACTGTGATCTTGCCATTCATTAAATCCACCAGTTTCTTCACGATTCCCATGCCAAGTCCGCTACCTTCTATTCCGCTGTCTGACGAAGATCGTTCCTGTGAAAATGATTCAAAAATATGTTTTTGGAATTCTTCTGACATTCCGATTCCGTTGTCTGCTATGATAAGCTCTAATACACTCCAACCTTCTTTTTCACCGGGATATTGGTTCAATGTACAGCTTATGTTACCGCCTTCACCCGTGTATTTCACAGCATTACTCAAAATGTTAATCGTAATTTCAGATGATCTTGCATCATCCATATGCAGATATGGATATCGAATGTTCTTATTGACTTTCAGTGTTTGATGTTTTTCTTCTATCGGTTTCCTAAACATATCAATACATAAATCAAAGTTTTTAGAAACATCTGTTATTGTTTCATCCAGCGTTGCTTGGTTGTTTTCGATTCGTGCTAATTCAAGAATGTTATCAATCAAATGCAGCATTTTCTTTCCGCACAATAATATTTTTTCAAAGTAATCCTCTAATATAGTTGGCTCCTTTAAATGTTTCTCTCCCAATTCTGCATATCCAATGATTGCATTCATAGGGGTACGAATATCATGAGACATATTAAATAGAAATGTTGATTTTGCTTTATTAGCTGAATCGGCCAGTCTTGCAGCTTCCTGCAACAGTTTTTGCTGTTTCTGCTCATTTTCTTTTTGCTTCTTATATACAGAATATCCACAGGTACATAATATTACCAAAATACACGCTGTAATGCATCCCAGTACAATACTTAACTTATTCGTCTTCTCAACCATTCCATACGCTTTCTGCATATCCATTTCTATGCAGAAAGCACCTATCACTTCATTAGATTCATCTTCCGCTGTCACAGGATAACAGGCTGTAAAAATAGGTCCCCATGTTGTATCAACAATATCCTGAGAATATACTGTTTTTCCAGAAAGTGCTTTTTCTATATAAGGAACCATCTCCTTTTCAATCGGATCTCCTGGATGTCTGACGTCACCAGCCGATGGATCCAGTCCGTCTACAACGTAAATCAATCTACCGTCTTCATTTCTGGTTGCTGTGTAAATATATCTCGTAGAATTCAGCGTTCTGATTTCATTCATATATGTCGACATATTCTTGAATAGTTCTGTATTCTCATCAGCTTTACTTTTTATTTCATTAAAATCTTTTCGTCCCAGTCTGTCATTTACCAGCTTATGAACCGCATCTGCACTGGAAATATCTCGTTCAATTTCTGTTTTCAGAGCAGTTTTGGTATATGCTTGTTGTAAAATAAAAGTATATGCAACAACAGCCAAAATCACCATTGCCAGAAGGAATACCAACCGTCCCTCAAAAATTTTCCAATGATTTACCGGATTTTGATCTTTTCTTTTTTGTTTATATAGTTATTTTTCATCATCGTATTCACATGCCTTTTATCTAATTTTAATTTAATACAAAAACGTCTCAACTCTTCACGTATTTGCAAACATGGGTTACATTTCCAGACTCATCCTTTACAGTAAAAAGCATCCTGTGCCAACTGCCATCACACATACTGAATTCTGTGGAAATGCATTCTTCCGCCTTCAATCTTGCTGAAAGTGTAGAGATATCCAGAAATGGACGGATCAGCGAGCAGTATTCAGATGCAGCCATTGTATCACAAAACTGATACAGTTTCTCCGATGCACATCCTCTGTTTCCTGTCTGCTTTTCCCATGCATCTGGAAGGCTCCTGATTGCTGCGGTTGCCTCATAATCATTCATGACAGGCATTTTGCTTTCTCAACTCTTCGCTTATGGTCTGCTTAATTTTTTCATCATCCAACGGCTTTGCAAGATGTGCGTTCATTCCTGCTTCCATACACTTTTCTGCATCTTCCCTGAATGCGTTTGCAGTCATAGCATGATAGGGATAGTTTTTGCATCTTGCCGATCCAGAGCTCTTATTGTTCTTGTAGCTGTAAGACCATCCATCACCGGCATCATAACATCCATTAAAATAACATCGTATGTTCCCGGTTCGGAAGCTTCAAAATGCTGAACAGCTTCTAACCCATTGTTCACTGTTTCTACTTTAGCTCCATTTTCCGTCAGCATAAATTCTGCTATTTCCACATTCAGCTCATTATCTTCAACCAGCAATACCCGGATATCTGATATATCTGCATCAAAATCTTCTTTTTCTTCTGGCCGTGCATTCGTATCAATTTTAAATGGAAGTATTACAGTAAAACAGCTTCCTTCACCAAGCTTGCTTTCAACGGTTATGGTTCCGCCCATCTTTTCTACAAGTTGTTTCACAATAGGCATTCCCAGACCTGTCCCATTATAATCAGAACGTGGGGAATTATCTGCCTGTACAAATGGAGTAAACAATTCATTTTTTATAAATTCTTCTGACATTCCAATTCCATTATCTCTTATTTTAAATTCACATGTCATGTGATCTTCTGATCTTTCAATCGTTCTCATACTCATGTAAATAGAACCATTCACCTTATTGTACTTCATACTGTTTGTAAACAGATTCATCAATACTTTTTTCAGATGAACTGCATTGCTCCAAACATATATACCACTGTAATCATCATGTTCTCCTATAACATGAAGTCCTTTTTCTTCTGCCTGAAAGTATAGCGACTCCGTGATTTCTTTACATACCTGATCCAGATTGATGGATTCATCACCAAAAACCACGGTATCCGATTCTAACTTTGCCATATCCAAAACATCATTTACCAATGATAATAGCAGTTTCGAAGACTCATTTATTTTATTCAGGCAATCTTTTGCCCGCTCACCATCATTTCCGCTTTTTTCAAGAATTGTAAGCATGCCCATAATGCCATTGATCGGTGTCCTGATGTCATGAGACATGTTATTTAAAAAGGAAGTCTTAGCCTTATTGGCACTCTGTGCTTCTACAAGTGCATTTTGTAATTCCTGCCGTTTTTCTTCCAGTTCCTGATTCAGTTTTAATGCCTGTTCAGCAGATTTCTTGAATCTTTCCTCCGCACGTTTTGACTTCTTCCAAGAACGAAGAATGATACACAGAACAACGAAAAAAGAAATTCCAACGATAAGTGAAACTGTCAGTAAATTATCCTGAATAAAATCCCTCACTGTAACTTTTCGTGAGGAAGCATTATACGAAACTACTGCACCCGAAAATTGAGCTGTAGGCATAGATGTCAGTGTTTTATTCAGAATGGACAAAAGAACCGGTTCTCCCTGCCGAACAGCAAATGGAACATCGGCTTCTTTTGTCAGGAAAACACTATGAAGCTTATTATTTTTCAAATAGTCAGAAACAGTACCTGAACTGCTTACAATGCAATCTGCCTCCCCTTTCTGCATCGCTTTTACTGCTGCATCTGATGTCCCATATTCTATAATCTCCCATTTTGGATAATTGTATGAAAGATATGCCTTCAATGAAAAATTATCTTTTTCAACGGCAACTGTATTCTCTTTATTTCATCAAAAGAATCCTTTGCCGTAATTGCTGCCATATTGAGAGTCAACAGCGTATCCGACAAAGCAAATCCATTTGTTTCTGCAAAGTATGGATTCTGGTTTGTATGAAAAATCAGGTCTATTTTTCCATCCTGCAATGCCTGAAGCAGTTCACTTCTTGTATCATATCCATTTAATTCAAATTCCAGAGTCTGACCTTGCAGACAATTTTCTGCAAGATCCACATAATCTGTAATAACACCTGTCAGTTTACCTGTTGATGGATCTACACTGCTGATACCTCCATCCTGATTCAGATACCCTATCCGGATTGCACCATGCTGCCCGATCCACTCACTTTCTTCTTTTGAAAGAAACGAGCTGCTCTGTGCAGAAAGATAACGCCTGTAGAGATCATCTGTGTAAAATGGGTTGTCATCCTTGATTCTGCGCATAGCACTATCCAGTGCTTCTTTGATATCCGGACGTTCTGGATTTATAGCGAAATAGATTTCTGTCTCTCCAATACTTGTAAGCGGTGAAATATCCGATTCTTCCAACGGGATTCTTCTACCGAAACGAAGCAGTCAATTTCATGTTTCGACAGTTTGTCCATAATTTCTGTGGTTGTAGAAACATTGATATGCTTCGTATGCAGACCATATTTGATTCCCATTCATTAAGCACATCCTCCACTATATTATCTTTAGACACACCAATATTTTTTCCCTCAAAAGAATCCAAATTTCCTGCTGTAAGATCCATATTGGATGCATCCGTATAGATGTAGTATTTCTCTTCCCCCATAGGCATATCGGAAAAAAGCATATTTTCAGCACGTTCGTCTGTATAGGAAATGCCACCAAGAATATCAATTTCTCCATTTTCCAACTGTGTAAAGCAGTTTTTCCAATCACTTGTTATGTATTTATATGTCCATCCTGCATAACCTGCAATATCTTGAAGATACTCATAACCATAGCCGCTTCTTTCTCCCTTTTCATTGACTACATTATAAGTTTCCTCAAAAGATCCTACCCGAATAACATGATCAGAATTTTCTTGGGCAGATGTGGAAACAGGAAAAACAACCAAACATATCATTATGCAAAATATAAAATAACAAAATTTGAAATTTCTTATATTCTGTACTAATTTGCACTTCTTCATCTTTCTCCCACCCTCCAGGCTACAGTCGCTTGCTTGCTTGCAGATTTTAATTTTACATTCATTAATGTTCAATACCTCCACAACATTTTTATAAATATCTTTGCGACAGCTTCTGCTGTACTTTTACTATAATTATACTCTACAGCCAACTTGTGTCAATTTACTAACAGAGTAATTACATTCTTTTACTCCTTAATCTTGCTATTACTCTCCCCACAAATAGAGCCGAACTAGAGCCATTCGATAAAACAAATGCCGAAAACCCGCATAAATACACAATGTCATTAACTTAAAAGCAGAAGATATTTATTCCGAAATGGATTAGATATCTTCTGCTTTTTTGATATGCTTATATTGTAAAAAGAAGCCATGAACCTGCTCAAAAAAGGATGTGATTAATGCATGAAGCATTTCTCAGAAACGTATATTCATGATATAGAAAATGACTCTGATGAATTAAGCATTTG
>ENA-OQHA01000039-OQHA01000039.1-human-gut-metagenome-genome-assembly--contig:-NODE-39-length-66105-cov-3.463094_pt1 | contig 66105 bp, 73 predicted proteins | sample MGYA00242558_ERZ504707 | MGnify/ENA primary metagenome ERZ504707 (study PRJEB26092, sample SAMD00036197) | human gut metagenome | host: Homo sapiens | study: EMG produced TPA metagenomics assembly of... | reverse complement strand
GGATTTTTCTTTTAAATAGCTGATATTAAACGTTTTTACTTTCGCCCCGTTTAACTTTTAATAACCTGCCTGTGTAGGCATATTTGTAGGCATATCCCCTCTACAGGCATAAAATAGGCATATAAAAAATGACGGCAATAAGAGTTGTAAAGACAAGGCAAAAAAAAGAGGCAAAACCGACCGGCTCCCCCTGTATGTGGAATTTTATATCAACCGTGAGAAAATAAGGATCGCGGTAAGGTTAAGTGTCACGTCCAAAGAATGGGACGAGCAAAACGAAGTGATAAAAGGCCGGGACAAAGAGAGTAAAGACAAAAATTTAATCATCTCAAACATCCGGTCACGTGTAAGCGACATATTTGTTCGTGCCCGTCTTAAAAATGAGACGCTGACAAAAGAAAGTTTCTTCCGCCAGTATAACAATCCTTCCGATTTTGGTACTTTCTTTGATTTTGCACGGGTTTACCTCAAACAAATTAGCAAAACAATTTCTTTCGGTACCTGGAAACATCACGTTTCTATCATCAAGAAACTGGAAACATTCGCCCCCGGCCTTGTATTTTCAGAGATTACCCATGAATTTCTCCTGTCTTTCTTTGCATATCTTCGCAAAATAGGTAACATGGATTCTACGGCATGGCGTAACATGGCTACTATCAAAATATATGTAGGTGCCGCCATACGTGGCGGTTATATGGACCAGGACCCGTTCGCGGCCATAAAGATACGTCGCCCCAAAAGTGAAGTTATATACCTGACGGAAGAAGAACTCCTCCGCCTGACCGCTTTGTACCGGTCCGGCCGCTTGGAAGAATGTACCCAGAACGTACTCCGTTTTTTTCTGTTTCTTTGTTTTACTTCTTTGCATATAGGCGATGCAAAAGCATTGCAGATAAACCAGTTCATAGGGAATGAACTACACTACACACGAGGCAAGACCAAAATACCGGTAACTGTACCTTTATCGGACCCGGCACGTTATATCTATGAATATTATCGGGCCGGACGTACAAAAGGCAACCTGTTTATGAACCTTCCCACGGATCAGGATATAAACCGGGTACTGAAAACTATAGCCGGTAAAGTAGGAATAACAAAGGATATCAGTTCAAAGACCGGGCGGCATACATTCGCTACCTTGTATTATAAGAAAACACATGATATCGTAACGCTATCCCACCTTTTGGGACATAGTTCTATAACTATGACAATGGTTTACGCACATGCTCTGGAAGATGAACGCGAAGCGGGAATACACGCCTTTGATGATATGTTATAACTAAAAGAGTGAAGGGGAAACGTGTTTCCCGCTTCCCCCTTCACTTTTTCTACTCCAACGTATAAACGCTCCAGTCTATCGCCTTTTTAAGTGCCCAGCCTTCCTTTTGTGTCTCCTGTATATGTTTCACGGCACCGGTGTAAAACTCTTGTAGTTGTTGCATACTTGCAAACTCGTAAAACGTCGGGTTGTCTTCTTCCCCGAGCTTGAAAGTAACAGGAAGGTTTTCCCCGCCTGTCTGCAAGGCAAGATCGTACGCCGTCTTATAATTCATCTGGTTCTCCATGGAAAGCCAGACTTTCAGGCCGTTCCATACGTACCCGCTTTCGATCGTGTCGGTTATCTGCCTGTTATACCACTGATTAATAACCGCCTTGATTTCTGCCAGTGCGGTAGATGATCGAACGTCTCTTCCATGTAACTACGTTGCACTCCTTCGGGTGTCTCTGTTTCCTGGTAATCCCACGTAATACGCCAGATTCCCCGGCGGCGGTTGGTACATCTTACCGGTTCCGCCTTGCTGTCTGCATAAATTCGTATCATTTCAAGTAAAATGTATAATTATCAATCCTTTTTCACTTACTTCACCTTCGCAATGTGCTTCAAAAGGCAGTTCTCCGTCTTTTGCCGCTGATTCACAAATGAAAAGTGTTTCCTCCAGGCTGGTAAAATACTTTCTCTCCTTGCCGTCGAGTTCCAGCTTTATAACAGTCCGGTTTCCGTTTTTCGTCGGCACATCCTTTTCATAATCAAGTACGATCACATCCTTGTTCATCAGTTCGGGCGACTTGATCCTTGCCCCGGTAAATCGTTTCCGTCCGTCTTTAGGCTTGTACTTGTAGCCCAAATCTTTTAATTTTTTCATTTTCTTTCCTGTTAGTTTATAAAATAAGTTCTTGCAATCGGCATGTTTTGTAAGCCCGTAAAATGAAGCGGTTAACTCCTGCCTACGTTTCTTGCTTTTAACCTTGTGCATCTTGCGGGCGAACTTTTGTTTGTTACGCTTCCTTAACCGTACATGATCCGGGCGGGTTACATATCCCAGAAAGTCGATACCTTCGGTGATCGGGAAAACGGTATCATTACTTTTAATCTCCAGGCGGGCTTTCCTGGCCTGTTCATGAATGATATCCCTAACCTTCCAAAGGTATTTCTTACTACCGGAAAGCACCAGACCGTCGTCACAATACCGGTAATAGTGTGCTACTGCCTCCTGATCCTTTAACCGGTGATCCAGGTAAATAGACAGAAGCAAATTACAAAGCCCCTGCGATGATCTTAGCCCGATACTTACGCCTTTAGGCATCATGCGGATGCACTCTTCCAGGATTCCGATTAATATTTTATCCTTGAACATCTTTTTCACTGCATCCAGCAAAAACGTCCTGGTCTACGCTCTCATAGAATTTCGTTATATCGACTGGTACCCGAACAGGTTCCTTCGGGATCATCCTTTATATCTTTAACGATATACTGTAAAAGGTCATGCGTACCCCTGTTTTTAATGGATGCGGAAGTAGTCCGGATAAAACGTACTTTCAAATGCCGGTCCACCACATTCATAACAGCGTTAAGAACGATCCTGTCCTCCAGGGAAACCGATTGTACGATCCTTACCTTCGGCCCGTCGTCTACGGTCATTTCCCGATATCCTCCGAGCTTGAACCGCCCGCTCCTGATCCGCTGCCTGATCCTCTCTACTGCCTTCGGGACATCCGCCAGTATTCTACGCCCGGCAAAGCTGCACTTTCGTCTTCTTTTACGCAATACCGTTTTTATGGCGTCCTCTATATTGGAGTCCTCGACAATCTCTTCTATAATATTATCTTCTCTCCACATGATAATTAAATTAGCCTTCAATTCCCCGGGCCGGCTTCTTCGAAAAAAATTCCTACCAAACCCCATTGCCCTGCGCTTTATTTTTCCCCTTTCCAGCCGTAAACGGCTGCTGTTGGCGAGGCTCATTCCTCTTGGCTCCACGCCGGGGACACGTCCCCACTGTTGTACGCCAATCTTTAAGGCTTATGCGCTTTTTCTTTATCCTAATTGTTTGCAAGCCGAACGCCGATGTTCGCATTCGTGTTCATGAATCGTTATTCGCGTTCGCATACGAAACACCGCCTAACGCGTTCGCGTTGTTGTTCGACCGATACACCACACGAGTGTATATGAGGAAATCCGCCTTTGTACTTTCAGGAAGCACCGGCACCCGTCTTACTTCCGGACGCCTGCGCTACCCGCACAACGTTTTACGTTGCTATTTTTTATCTTAATCTGCCTGATTTATGGCTTTAAAGGCCGCGACGCTACCCGCCCAGCGTATGATGCCCCTGAAGGCAAGCCGAACGCCGATGTACGCATACGTGACCGACGAATCGCTATTCGCGCTCGCACACGAAACACCGCCCAACGCGTTCGCGCTGTAGTACGACCGACACACCACACGAGAAAGCCCGGTACCCACATAGAACCTGTCGAACCAATGAGAGGAAGTGGAACCGCCTTCCTTGGCCGCAATCAAATCCATATACCGGCCCCAAACCATGTGGGTAGGATAAATATCCGCATTATAAACAGTAATTCCCTGTACAACGCGTTCCGTTCCGTCCGGCATGGTAATAAACCACCTTCCGTCCGCCGCCGTCTTGTTTACTGTGACATACTGCAACCATTCCGCCTTGTTTCCCTGGAAATTCTCATATCCCAGCACATTGACGGACTGATAATTTACACCGTCCCGGTAAGCACCTTCCGCCTGTGGATTGGAACCGCCCTTTTCCTTATAATAAGAAACCGTATCACGCATCCCCAGCGCATTTGTAAGGCCTGTCACTTTCTGGTAATTGTTTGTTCCATATCCGCAAACTCCCTGCGAATCGGTATTACCGTATTTAAAGAAATGCAGATTACCCACATCCTTGTGCATCTCCCAGTCGAACAGCTGGAAACCTTTGCCCCTGTTCTGGGCGTATTTGACTGCCTGGCTCTGTGAAATAGTTCCTACACTTGAAACACCACTGACAGAACGCAGCACATCATCAATCAGATAGGCTTCATAAACACCGCCCAGGCATTCCGTATGCTCTACCCAGTCCGGCTCGATCGCTTCCACACTTTCCGATGTTGTGAGTAAAACGAAATCGAAGGCCGCCGAATTAAGGAAAGTAAAGGCCAGTTTCGTAGCCCCTACAGGAACGGCACAAAACAGATACATACCATTGATAAAACCGTTCGCATTTGAAACGCTGATCCGACTTACTATTTTCCCGGCATCATCTATAAATACAGCACCGTAAAGAGTAGAAGCAAAACCGGGAAAACGAACCTGCTTGTAATCCCGGACGTCCACCAGGGCGAACGATCCGGATTCGTATTCATTCTTCGCCTCTTCAATGGTTGTGTAATCCGTATTCTTACGAATCCCGATCCCTTCCGTCACATCCAGTTCCTCGCGGGTAAATCTTATACTGGTGTACCCTGCTGCTGCCGGCGCATCCTCATTACTTGAAATAAAACCGTAAAGGCACTGATTCAGCACGTCCGTTACTCCCTTGTACCAGTAATGAGGCTCATATATGTAAACTTCACCTTCCGATCCGGTTAATACTGCATCCGTGGCGTTCTCCACGCTGTCACTATCCGCGTATTTATTTCGGTTCTCATCATGAAGCGGGTAACAGGTCATTTCACCCTCCGCCGTCTTTTTAGCCAGAATACAACGTCTTTTCGACAACACTTCCAGGATATGGGAAGACGGAGCAAATTCCGTATTATAGTCATATCCGGTGGAGTTATCCAGGTTTGTAATCTTTTCCCCGTCCTCCACCGTCTGGTCTATTTTTATGCAGACAAACTGCGGCTGAATGATATTCAGTTCCGGGAAGTGCGCACAGGTGGCGGCGTACTCTTCGTCCGACATGGACTGGGTAAGCCGGTACGTACCCACCAGGCGGCACGTCTGCACGTTTCCCCCGTCTTCATCAACACCACCCATTGTCATAAGCCCGCGAAGCAAACTTCCGTCCCCGTCCATATCTATACCGGTAATTCGTAAATAGTTGGTCGCGCTGCATTGCTGTAACAACGTGTTCCAGTCGATCAGGCTACAGTTATCAATCACAAGGCGCGTGATATTTGCCGTGCCTTCCAGCTGCAGCCCTGCATTGGTCAGTTTGTTCAGGTACCGGAGCTCCAGCGTCTGCAAAGTTGCGGGAAGGACGCAAACGGCCAGAGGCGCACCGCCGGCGAATGTCACACCGGTAAGGGATGTATCACCGGCCAGGAAGGTTTCAAGTTTGGTGTTGCTTGAAAGGTCCATACCGGTAAAGGAAGAGGATTTAAGCCCGGATATGTCGAGTTGTCGAAGGTTACGGCAATTACCCACCAGAAGGGCGTTAAGTGTCATCTGTCCGGCCTCACAGCTAACATTCAGTTCACGCAAGGCCGTACAGTTGTTCAGGTTCAACGTGCCGACAATGGCGTGGGCTACATCCGTCAGATCAAGCCCGCGAATACGGCTTGCACCGTAGAAATATTGCGGATCGTTTACTATTAAATCCGTGTCCATTGTCAGTTCCACCACAGCCCCGGCCGTTTCTGCAAGTACCGCGCTTTGGTGCGGCGTTCCGGACGTGTAACCGTACCCGTAATAATACCGTTCGGAGGCCGTAATCCGAATTTTCCGGTTATCGCTGCCGAACTTGTACCCGAAATAAGCCGCGAAGCTGTCACGGCGGTAAGTACCGGCCACATACTGACTATCCAGAAGGGCGAAACGGTTCTGAATGGTATAAGTACGGTGCGCGTAACGGCTGCCCTGCAAGGCATACAGATAATTATAATAACTGGTTCCGCTGCCGGTTGTCACACCTTCGGTAAGCGGAAGGATATATTTATATTCCGAATCCTTGTTATAAATCCGCTCGCACCAGTTGCCCATTTGTTCCTCGTTAAATACTTGCAGGACATATTCAAGCTCATATTACTACGCAAGGTTTCCGCCACTTCACGCAATTTGTCCGGACAAGACCGTACCAGTTCCCATAAAACGGAATCATGGCCGGCAAAAGCATAACTACCGATACTATCGTCAAAACTTTCGTGGGTAATGGTATATTCGTATTTCAGTACCGAATCATTACGCACACCGAACAGCGTGTCCATATCGTAAGGAAGGAAATACCAGATCAGAGAGTCCCAAGTCGCCAGCATCATGTTTTTTGCCCGGTTATCCACAGCCATAAAGTAATCGGTAATCAGATACCATGCAAACGGGCTGTCATTACCGAAATACTGGTTATATTCCGCCAGGAACTTGGCGGGATCATCCTTACATGAATCGATCCAGTTCCAAAGCCTTGTAACTGCCGCCTTGTCGTCCTCGTGTGCATCCGCCCAGGTAGTGTCCGCCTTGAAACGAAATTCCAGCGCATCATCAAAAGAAGACATGTCGGTAGTCCCGAACAGACAAAGGGCCTCGGAGTTGTTCAGGAACTCCAGACAGATACATTTGTTACGCTGCCCGTTCAGGGCCGCTTCGTCGTTGAATCCTTCAATTCCTTCAAAACCGTAAATGATCGCACTTTCCGACTTCTCATTATTGAAATTGTATTTTCCCAGATAAGTATTCGCACCGGTGCCGTCGTTGTCATAAAACAGGTCCATAGGGAAACCGTCCACGCCTATACGTACGTCATATTCCCCCTTATATGCAGCCTGCGGCGGTGTCAGCCACCCGCACCTCTTCCAAACGTCGTTCACAATACGCACCGCACCGGTATTATGTGTACCGGAAGAATCGGAAAAGTCCGCTTTCAAACAGAATATACTGATCGGCCGTGCTCCCGGTTTGAAACTGTATTCAAGGGACGGCACATCCACGCCGTTAACTTCCAGCGTGGTACCGTATTTTTCCAGGCGCAAGAAATAAAGACGGTAATTCTTACGCGGATAAGTGGTGGATGATGTACCCTGTATTCTTAGACCGACATTCCTTGCTACAAAATCGTACTCCTTACCCTGCGGGCTATAAAAATAGATATCGACCGGTACCTCGAATTTCTTGTTATTGGTGGCGTTGACAAGGTTCACATCGCCGACAATTCGCATAACCGCCTTTCCCTGGGCGCGTAACTTGTCTATGTCGATATCCGTACCGTTGTCCCCCGTAACATCGTTTTTTTCAAATAACAGGACCATTTCGTCCGACGTAGTCCGGTCTACCATGTAATTGTTCAATTCTTCATCATCCGTAAGCGCACGGTTATAAATACGGAAATTCCTGATCTCCACATCCGCCGTATCACTGAACAAACGGATGTTCACCGGTTCCGCCTGCAGTAATCCTTCGGTAGCCCCATACTGCACCGCTCCGCAACGGATTCCGTTTACATAAAGTTCCAGCAACCGCTTACCGGCCTTGGCCCCGACAATAAAGGCCATTTTCAGGTTCATATCACTTGCAAACTTCGTACTTACTTCCGTACCGCCGGAAACACGCATAAGGGCCTGCTCCGTTGTCATCTGGAAACCGATATCGCCGGCCATACAGTCCAGTATCACCCCCTGCCGGTCCGTTACCGACGAACAAAGAATTTCCATTTCATAGGTAGCCCCGGTAGTGGTTGCATCCGTGGAGAACGGCCGGTACCCGATTTCAATCTTCGCGCCTCCCGTAAGTTTCAGGGCGTCACCCGTCCAGCCGTTGCTGCTCCAGTCGAAACCAGAAAATGTCGTATGTATGTCGCCATAATCCCAGGCTCCCGGATCGGATTCGCTGTTGCTCCGCCCGGCTGCCGAAAGTTTCAGTACAAGCCCGGCGGTAGTTTCCTGCAAGTCGATCCCGCTTTCCGTTACGTCGATATAAAACGGGTATTCCGTGGCCCCCGTCTTAAATTTCATAGTGATCTCGCCCTGCTCCGTAAAACGGTTGGTATATGTCTGCGTAGTACGGGCCACACTGACAGACTGCGTTTTCACCCCGTCCCGGTAAACGTCCATTTGAGCCGGCGTTGCGTCAGGATCATAAGCCACAAAGTCAAATTTTACCTGTTCGTACTGCCCCGCTTCCAAGCGCGGAACAAGATGGTCCTCCGTAAAAATACGGCCGTCCGGAAAACTCATCATCGTGCCGATGAACGGTGCCGATCCTCCGGATTTCAGAATATCAATATAGATACTTCAGACTTAACACGAGATCGGCGGAAGCTCCATTTCGGCAACCATTTGAACGGTATTCCGGCCGGTCACAAGCGAAGAGGGGGACAAACTGAAACTGCCGTTTGTCGTTCCCGATCTTGTAATGGTGTGCGCGTTCTGTTGCCGGCCGTTCAGATAAAGCGTGACGACCTTTGTTCCGGAACCGCTCACGGCATAAGGATATTAATCGTGTCGGCCAGGTATAACCGCCTGCGGCTATGGCCCCGGCCAGATTGTAAGAGCTGGTAAGGGAAAGGCTGACAACCTTCACGGATGTAAACGCCTGTCGGGTCTGTTTCTTGCCGGTAGTCGGATCGGTTGTGGTTGCCACTACGTAAATATCGGTATTCCCAACAAGCAAGTAACTTGAAAGGTCCAGTTCGTAACTGCCTTTGGAAACATCGCTGACCGTCTGGGAATACATGGTAGTTGTTCCACGCCTGATCGTAACGGTGATATCCGCCTTTTGCCCGGTAGATTCCCCCTTTTCATCCCCCGTGGTGTATTGGTGATCGTATGTATAAGTAAGACGGGCGTTTCCGCCTTCCTTGATTATGGCGTTATCTACAGCCGCATTCAAGACAATTTTAGTAGCCACCGTTTCGCCGGAACCTCCACCGGAACCGGCCGGGATATCCACGGCGGTAATTTCCGCGCCGCTTTTGTTCTGGAAAGACAGACGGACGGATGTTTCATCCTCGCTTACCTCCGCATTTACGTTAAACAGCGTGGAAGCGTCCACCTCGTTAAAACGGGCGGTTACTACCTTGTTTTCTACCGGATTGGTGGAATCGGCGGACAAAGTCTCGTCCACTTCCAGGATATCCACGTTTACATTCACATTACCGGCCGCGTCCGGCGTCTGCTTCTCGCCGTTTACCGTTACGCTCTTTACCGTTCCTTTGCCGCCGAACTCTTCCCAGCTCGCCTCCTGGTCCCAGGCATCCAGGGCGGTTCCGGTACTGGTACGTCTCCCATTTGCCGAGCGATGTTTCAAAGGTGATGACACGCCCCCGGCCGCGCCACTTCTCCGGTACCGCGGCAATGGCGGAAGCAGGTATAGAAACCTTCCGTAAGCGGCACACTGCCGGTTACATTATAGGTATTCCCGCCGCCTGAACCGCCGCTGCCGAAATCCTCCCACTTTTCGACATTCTCAAAATCCGTGTCCGGATTGCCTTTAAATTGTTTCGTCACCCAGCCGTCGGCAGTGAGGAAAGAAAGGATCACGCCGTTTTTCCGGACATCGTCAATCTTCCCCGCCGTTTTCAATGCTGCAAACACCCCCGACAGATCACTATAAACGCTGCCGGCGTTCAAGAGGTTGTTTACATTGGTAAAGGTGGAAGACAGACGCCCGGCAGTTTCCTGCAACTCCTGTTTCATTTCGTCACGGTCTGCCTGCAACGTGCTTATGTCCTCGGAACAACTGCTAATATCCTGGGACAGACTTTTCAGCTTCCCCAAAGGGAACCGTCTTCACTCTGTGAACCGTCTTCGCTGCCGATACGGGCGTTGATATCGGCCAGCAATGCGGCCAGCGAATCACTGTCTTTAAGCCCGTCCAGAAAAGCAAGAATTTCGTTAAAGTTGTCGATTGCCTGCGAAGCGTTGTTGCCGACAAGCCGGTCGATACGTAGAGAAACGGCGTCGATAGCCTTCTGCAAGGCTGCATCGGCGGCAATGCGGGCGGCTTCCTCCGCCTCGATTTCCTTACCCTGGGAAACCAGTTTCAGGTGTTCGTTCAAGAAGCCAAGAACCGCCGCCACCATTTGGTTGGTAACGCTTTCCGCGTCCTCCGCGGTTTCAATGACTATAATAAGATCATCGATATACTCCTGTGTTGCCATATAGATACATTAATTAAATTGTTTACTGAACTCTTTGGAATGAACCCGCGGTTTCCGGTAGCCGCTTTCCGTGATTTCTCCCGTCCAGTTGGACTCCTTCTCGGCAAACGTGAGCTTTAACGTCACGTTCTGCGGCGCGTCCGGACGGACACGGTAAGAAAACCCTTCCGCCGAAGGAATTACCTTGATCTCTTCCCGGCCGTAACCTGCCAGGTAGACATCATCGGAGGAAAGCAGGTCAAGAAGAAAGCGTATTTCCTGCGGGCGTTTGAATCCCGTCTTAACCGTTACGGCTTCCTGTATCTCCGTACGTATGCGATCCGAATAATAATCATCGGTAATTTCATCGTAACGCCGGAAAACAGCGTCTTCGTCTTCATCCATGCCGGGAGTTACGCTCGCCTCGCCTTCCAGGGAAAACACCTCGTAAACCCCGTAACTGTTCAGGAACCGGAGCCGGTAACGCTCGCGGACCGTCGGGCTTTGCTCGATCCCGATCCGGAGAGCGAACGTTTCACCGCTATACACGTCAAAAAGGTTGGCCAGTACCCCGTAATCGGTAAAGAATTTAAGTCTTACGGCCTCCAGGTTCAAGGCGTAGAAATTCCCTGCCGTGCCTGGTACTGCAAGGCTTTGTCCGGTAAGAAGTTCCGTTATTTTCAGCTCGTGCTCCGGATAGATGAAACAGAGCGGGTAAGTTCCGTCTCGCGCATCGTTATACGCCAGTCATTGCTCCGGGTGGTAAAGAAGAAATTGCAGGATTCATTCAAGAACTTCAAAGAAAAGATGTTATTACCTTCTTCATGCAATTTCTTAAAAGCCCGTTTGGATATACCGCCACGCCAGGCAGTAACAACCAAAGTGGCCGTTTCTTCCTCCTCATTTTGAAGGGTGATCGTGACGACCGCCTTGTTATACCGTTTATCGGAAAGGCTTATCAACATCTCGGAACTGTCCGTTAACGGGGGAATATCAACAAAAAGCGTTTCCAGGACCTCCGCGATATTCACCTTGAAACTTCCATTACCGTTACCGGTAAATATGGAACGCATAAATTCAAAGTTCACGAAATACATTATATTGTAAGTCGCCATAGAAGTAGTTTCTACCGAAAGATAAACAGGGTTTCCGGTAAAGGCGTTTTCCGTCGGATCAATGTTTGCTGTCAAACTCATAATTCAAAGGTGTTAACGATGAATATTCCGTTAAACTCACTCTTATTTTCAAGTCCGGAAAGGAAACGATCACGCTGATCCGTGGGAGACGTCAGGAACTTGTAAAAGTCCGAGAGCCGCCCCGCATGGTTTTCCCTCCAAAGCTTATAAAGCTCCGTCACCTGTGAAGATGACGGGGCAAGGATGATATTATTCTGCTTTTCCATGCTGCAAAAGTTGGGTTTATCAAAGGAAGAATAAAGGACGGGATCAGCTAAGCACCCTCGATGCGACAAACCTTACCTGGTATTCGACTTCTTCCGTTTCGTAACAAAAATAGTTGGCCGCGCCGGAACGCTCGTTTACCTCGATTTCAACCTCTATCTTACATTTGTAAGTTTTTTCTATGATGTTATCCTGTGCGGTGGGCGGATTTTTTAATATATCCTCATCCGTTGACGGCGTAACATACCCGTCATATATCGTATTCGATACACGGCAACCGTACACAGCATACATCCAGTGATAACGGTAATAATCTTCCCAATATTCCACCCTTCCGGCCTGTACACTCTGCAAATTGGAAGAATATACGACCCACACGTAGGAAGCACCGCCCCACACGGGAATGCCCTGTTCATTATCCAGATTATAGGGACCGATCAGACGCAGGGAACGCAACGTAATGTTTACCGGTACCAGTTTACCCGCAGGAAGCGAATAGGAAAGGCCGTCCAGAAGCATGTACTGCCCCCGCAGGGCTACCGGGGTCAAGACATCCATTTTCATAAGCTGGTGAACCGGTAAAAGGGTGTTTGTGTCCACCTGGTTAAAAGAGTGCCTTAATACGGCGTCATACTTCTGCCAGAACTTGGCAAACAGACCGTCTTCAAACTGGAATAAAAGCGATATCGTATGTTTGCTGCCGTCTTTTAACGTAATTTCTCCGCCGTCCGGAGCGTATGGTAAAATAGAACCGAAGGAATAATCCGTACTTTCCGTAACGGCCTTTGTAAAAGCGAAAGCGAAGGAAAGCGGCGTCTCCTCCTTTTCCGAATCCTCTTCATCATCGGAAGAGGTTTTCAGGTAGGTATAACGGTGCACATACCCGGCCAGGTAATACGGGGAAAGAAGGCCGTTCGGGGCAAAATCCATAAACACGCATTCATCATCGCTCGCCAGCTCCTCGTCCTCTACGTTTTCCGTCTTCCGGTCCCAGTTAAAGAAACTGATGATGATAACGTATGCTTCTTGTTGCCCGAATCCCATTTGTACCAGTTGCCGGTGGTCTTCTCGTAGTTCAGCCACACGGAGGCCTGGGAAGGATCGAAACGGCTTACACGGATAACCATTTTTTCGTTCCCCTTGATATAGTCCTCGTACCGTTCCACCGAAGGCGCGGCACCGGTAAAAGACGTTTTGGCCGATAACTTTATCTGACGGGCCGTTTCATAATTGATAAGGGGTTCCGCCGTCAGATTCCGGGACAGATCAACGGCAGGTTCATCTTCCATTATATCCCGGATCAGTCTTAAAGTGGCCGTTTTCGTATCGGAAGAGACATTATAAACCAGTCCGAAACGTACATACAGCGCGTTTAAAAAGTCCTCAATCGTACAATCCGGCATTAAATCGGCATAATTGAGGATACCCGTCACGCAACAGTCGGCGGCATTGTTCAGGATTACCAGGCTGGAAAGTTCCTTGTCCGTCTTAAAAGGATTTTCGGTTATAGTATAACCAAATTCTGAAAATATAAAGTCCAGGACACGGTGCACGTATAAGAAGGGGGCCACGCCGTACCCTTCCGGTAAACTCGTTTCGGTCGGGGTATCATTTATCAGTAGTGTTTCCGTCCTTGCCTGATAGCATAAGGCATATTCACCGTTTGAATCCAAAGTGATACGGTTTATGTATTGCGGGTAATACGTGCCGTCCTTGGAATCATTTTTGACTACTATTTGAAATATGGCAAAATCTTCATGGGAATCCGTGAAGAACCAGTTTATAGAGGACATAAGACCGCTAACGGTACCGCCGCTTATGCTGGGTAATGTGATCGAGTTCAGTTTCTTTGCTTTCCAGGCGCTGTAGGCTTCCGAATTGTCAAAACCGATATTTAAAGTAATTCCTTCCGTCCTGCCGGCGGAAACGATATTTATCTTTCCGGTACGTTTATACACCCCGTCCAATACCGTACATGTCTGATCTTCATTCATGGTTTTACACCCATGTCGAGCCGGTGGGCAAAACCGGTTATCCCTGCATTGTTGGCAGTGACGGGAACCGTGACCGGTACGGTTTGTGATCCCCGGTCGTTCATGACGGGGGATTTCTCGTCGATCTGTACGGTAAAGTCACCCCCTAAGTCCAGATAACCTTTGTTCGTCTTAATCTTTAGCATAATGATTACTTATTTTCCGCGTGTAAAGGTGTCGCGGGCGTTATCTATAGTTTCTTTGGCCTTCTCCAAATCCTGATAAACGATATAGGCCTTTATCAATTTGATAGCCTCACAGGAGGCGCGAAGCTCCTTTGCCGCTTCCAGGAACTCCCGGTAGGAAGAATCCCCTGCATAAGAGGTAACGTAACCGCCTTCCGCATATTCACCCGGATTCTGTGGCAACGGGTTCGCATTGGTACGCTGCCGCCTGATCGCTTCGATAGTGCTAACAGCGTCGATTACTTTAGGATTATTCATTTCCGGCTGTGGTACCACATATTCTCCCTTATGAACAACGCCGGCCACTTCATAACGCCCACCGGGACCGGTGTAACCACCTTCCGAATATCCACCACCGGAAGAACCGGAAACAACACGTTCAGCCGTGGCGGTCTTGCTGCCGGTAGTGTTTTTCAGGGACATGTTTTTAATTCTGTCCCGTTCTGCTTTGGCCGATGCAAGCTGGGCCACACCGGTAGCCGCAAGCATTGCTGCAGCAACGGTTCCGGCGATCGGTCCTAAGTCCGCGTACGCCTTCATAATCGAAACGGCTGTATCTGCTATGATCTGGGAACACTTGATAGCAAAATTTACATCCGCATACTTCTTTTGAATCTCCAGTTTCTTATTTTCCTTCTCTTCTTCCAGGGCGGCAGTATCTTCCCCGTTGTTTTCGGCTTCTTGTATGAGAACATCGTATTTTGCTTCCACCTGGTCGATTTCGGCCTGCTGAATAGCTTCCACCATGGAAGAGGAAAGGCCGGAATAATAGTTAAAGTATTTTTTAGCGTTATTCATCTGCATTTGCAGTTTTTTACGCTGGTATGTCTTTTCGTCTATTAATTCCTGATCGTGCAGATTCTTTAACAGGGCCAGTTCATTCTGGTATTCCTGCGCCCATGATACGCCGATCTGGGATTGAATCTGGTATAAACTATTCTGGTATTCAAATTCAAGCTGGCTAATTTCCTGTTGTTTCTGCTTCTCCAAACCAACAGTAGAAATCCCCGCCTGTCTCGCTATCTCAATTATGGCATTATAAGTCGTTTCTACATCCTGAACCTGCTTCCGGTGCATCTCCTGCATACCATTTATTCCAACCGGAACGGAAGTTATTTCACGTACTTTTTGAGCAATGGCCGCCCGATCACGCAATAACTTCATTTCAGACTCACGCACGGTGTCGGCCGCTTCCGTCGCTGTTTCTATACGTTTCTGTTTGCCGGTAATTTCCAAAGCGGCAATATCATTCTGGTAAGTACGGTTTATCTCCAGAAGTTCTGCGGCGTGCTCCGCTTCAACTTCCAGCATATAGGCGTCGGCGGCTTCCTGCGTGATACTCTGGTTTAATACCGCTTTTTCCATGGTGTCCTTCTGGACATTGTAATAGGCGGTTTCAATCTTTAACCGTTCGTCCCGTTTCTCCTGTACCCGTTTTATACGGGCGTCCTCCTGCTTGCCGGTTTCCGTAAAAATGGCCGTCTGTGCTTCTGTTTCGAGCTTGTGGATTTCATCGAGTAACTTCTTCTTTTGTGCCGGAGTCTTTGCTTCCAGCTTCTGGAGTGCGTCGATACGTTCCCGGTAATAGCGAAGGTTCTCCGCCGTCTCTTCAAGAATATACTGGGCTTCCGTCTTATTTTCTTTCTCCCGGTTTTGTTTGATTAGAAGCATACGTTTTTCATGCTCGATCTCCAGAGGTTTTAATGTAGCGTCCGTTTCTGTATTTTTATACTCCCCGGCTTCCGCCTTTTTTTTGACTTTACCCAGTTCGTTTAAATGTTTTATTTCGGCGTCGATACGTTCTATTTCCTTGTTTTTCTTGGCGATATTCGCTTTGCTGTCTTCCGCCCACTGTTCCTGAACCTTTTTCTTTTCGGCCTCCAGTTTCTTTATGAGTGATGTTTCAGTATTTATATTTTCTTTATTGGTTCCGGTTAATGAAGTGGCTGTCGCCTCTGTTTTTAAGATATCATTATTGATCTGGGCGATTGCTGATTCTATACCGGCCAAATCCTTCTGTGTTGTCTGTAGGGCTTTCAACTGGTTAGCCTCTTTTTCTGTACCAAATAAACGGCTTATTTTAGCGGTAAGACTGTTCCGGTTATATCCTGACAATGTATTTTGCTGGCGGGTGTCCCAGTAAGCGTCGCTTTGCTCTGATTCCTGGCTTTCAAGATTCCTTTTTTTCTTGTACAATTCTTCCAGTTCCTCCTGGTAAGCTTTCAACTTGATTTGTTTTTCCAAGGAAACTAAATATTGATCTATGGCCTCCTTGTTGTTGTTTATGAGCCTGCCTTCTTCATTCAATTCCGCATTATATTCCGGTATCAGTTCTTTTAATTCTGCGAGCCTTTGTTTACGGGTGTAGTTGGAAAGGTTCTCATCATTGATAGCAGCTACAAGAGTTTTTATTTTTGCTTCCTGGCTGGCATATTCTTCATTCACTTTCTTTACGACTTCCTGGTGGGCCTTCATCGCCGCCGAAGCCTGTTCCGTCTTCTTTGCAAGCTGGTAGATAGCAACACCGGCTGCCACGAGTAACGCGAGCAGGGCCGTATATGGATTTTTCAAAAGTTCGATCCTCATTAACCGAAGTGCAGCGGTACATCTGGTAGTATTCTTGTGTAATAGTGCCTGGGCTGCCGCATAAGTCAGAGTAGCCGCCCGGCTGATATAAAGCTGTACGGCGTGCGCTTTCTCTGCAACGACCGAAGCAAGGGTCGCCGTTTTAAAACGGGCGTGCCACATGGTAGCGATTTTCAGTCCTCCATAGTAAGAAACCAAATAAGCGGTAACGGTATAAGTGACAACACCCCATTTATTAAACATGTCAATCATACCTCCCACACCTTCCACCATAAGCGTAACAAGGTCTATTAAATCCCGGAGAATACCCTTTGATTCATAGAAACGTAAAACTACCCCTTCGATAGTTGAACTTAGCCGGTTTAGTGCACCTTGAACGTTATCACCCATTTCTTCGGACATAGCATTAAAGGTATCTTCTGCACCTGTCACCGCGTCGCAAAGTGCCAGCACGGTATCGGTACCGTTAAGGAAAGTGTTAAACGCTGCAACGGAACGTTTATCGGTCAGTTCAAGGGCCTTGTTCAAGTCTATTCCTTCACTGTTTAGTTTTTTAAGTCCCTTTATCAGATCATCCAGGTTGTTAACCGAACCGCCAAGAGCAAGCGCGAGTTTACCGCTACTGTCAGCCAGGTTAAGCAAAATATTACGTGTTGCCGTTGCTGCCGATGAAGCGTCGAAACCGCTGTTTGCCAAAGCTCCCAAAAGGGCGGTCGTTTCCTCGATCGTGAATCCGAAAGAATTTGCTACCGGACCGACGGTAGACATTGCACTATTCAGGTATTCAAAATTCAGGGCCGAAGACGTTGTACCTATTGCCATGGTAGAAAGTGCACGTTCCGTATCTTCCGCATCAAGGTTGAAAATACGCAATGTTGCACCGGCAAGCGTAGCGGCCGAGGCAAGATCCGTGTCCACCGCCTTAGCGAATTTCAGCACGGAAGGCGTCATAGCTTTAATATCCTCTTTGAAAAATCCCAGCTTGGCAAGCTCTATCTGAAGTGCCGTTACCTGTGCGGCCGTATAAGAAGTGGTAGCACCCAGCCGGCGCGCTTCATCCGTTAAATCCTTGATACTCTTTTTCGTGGTTCCCAGGATAGCGGCCAAAGTACTGTTTTTCTTCTCGAACTCTATAATAGTACTGATCGCATCCCTTAGCCCGCCGACAATCTGCCCGGTTATCATTGCGCCGATAGTGACAAATACACCGGCCAGAACCGTTTTTATCTTATTCAAGGAAAGAAGGGAACCGCCGAAACCTTCCGCCTTTTTCGTGGCCTGCCCGTATGCTTTCTCAACTTCTTTCAGCTCCTTTTCCAGGGCGGCATATTTTTCCGGCTGCAAGGATTTCACCGTATCACGAAGCTCTTTCCGCAAGGCGTTTGCCTTTCTTGCCAGCTGGTTGGCACTCATAGTGGTTTTATCCAGCCGTTTCTCACATTCGGCAATCTTCTTGTTATTCTCGCCGAGCGTCTTATTATTTTCTTTCAGTTGTTCATTCAGCCTTTTCCACTGTTTACCACCAGCTTTCCCTGTGGCGATTAAATCGGTCATAGCCTTTTTTATTTCCTTATTGCTATCCCGGAGCTCTTTGTTCTTTTCTGAAAGATTATGTATTTCCTTCTGCGCATCGGAGGCGTTCAGGGTTAACACCCATTCGATATAGTCAGGTTTTAATTTTGCCATAAGAGTAAATTTTATAAGGCAAAATTATCCTGGTGCAAAATGGCGGAAAAGGACATAAAAAAAGCCCGTAGAACCATTCTACAGGCTTATTATATAAGAAGAACGTATTTTATCTCTTAAATGTAAAATCCGAAGGATCAAAATATCCTTTATCCTTAATTGTTGCCCGATCAAGCATCCGACAAACGTACCAGGTTAGAGGAACCGATATAAGAGGCGTCACAATAAAGGAAAGAAAGGCAAAAGCAAGCCACCCGGATAAAGTAGCCGGTTTATGCTTACATCCTACGAAAAAAGCTATTACCAGGAAAAAGCCGATGAGAAATAAAATATCTTCGTATGTCATACAATCATCGTTAGTTCTTTACCGATATCTTTAATAGTATTTACTATTAGGGCCTCCCGTTCTTGTGAGGGCTTTTTTATTCCACTTATATATTGAGACATAAGGCTTTGACTTATTCCCATACGTCGAGCCACCGCAGAAGCATTTAGTTCCGGGTGAGAAATAAAAATCCGATATAAGAAAGTTTCTTCTTTCTTATCTTGAATAGCTAAACAATCATTCATAGGGTCTAAAATTATGCAGCTATACCAATTTCATATAAAAACTCCGGTGCAAGGTCGGCACCGTTGGCCCATTCAATAGTAGCACGGGTTAAACCATATTGAACAAATTTTTCCTTATCCAATAACTCCCCGAAAACCTCACCTGTAAGATAAGGTTCCAAATTTACGATCTTTTTACTCCCGTCGCTGAAAGTAACAAGAAGCTCGTAATTCCTAATATAATCCACATCTATAACTCGTAACATAAGCGTTTATTTTAATGGTTCAATTTTATCTATTTTTTCCCCTTTTTGGGCCTTTTCCCAAAGAGAAAGTATTTCTGCTTCGTGCAAGTTAATCCACTCATTTACTTTTGCAATAACTTTAGCTGGAGCCTGACCGTCTACAATCCGATCCAATACGCTAATAGAACATTCATAATCACCATAAGTAAAATGAATATGTGGCGGATTATGATCTTTCCAATAGAGGAATATAATAATACCGAAGAATCTACAAATTTCAGGCATAAACTTTGTTTTATTGGTTACTGAAACAAAGATAGGTAATAAAATCATTACCTACAAATATTTAGGTATTAATTTTATTACCTATTTTAGCGAATTGGCAAACATTTCTTTTACCCTTTCCCTTACATAATCCTGATATTCATATTTAATCTTCCCGAGTGTGTCATGATACAGAATCCCGTATATCTGCCGGTTATAAATCTGGTAATTACCGTGTTTCTTCATATCCAGGAAGCGGGTATATAATGGAAGGTTAGAACGTGCGATTACTCCTTCGCCGTCTGGAACGACCGAATAATTCGGGTTCTGTAGTGCGGCCATTAATGCACCGGATCGCCCTTGTATGATCTCTCCGGTTCCCTGTACTTTCTTACGTTCACGGCCTTTCTGGTATATCCGCTTGGTAGCGATATCCAGTTGGGCTTGAAATATGTCCTGTATTCCACGCCCGATCCGGTCGGTAAAAAAATCCGTTTTAAAATTCTCGGCCATTCAGTTATTCATTTTTTGAGAATCCGGAAATAATGTGCCTTTCCCCGGATTCATCCTTAACAGTTTCATTTTTCTTGTTTGAGGCATATTTATATTTCCAATAGGTACACAACGCATCATTTACACCTATTGTAATAATACCTACTATGACAGTTAACCAGAACCACGCAAAAGCATCCATTAGAATCTTGTTTTAAATGAGAAAGCCAGGCTCCACCCTGCAAACGTCCGGTAAAAGCCGGATTCCGGAAGAGTGGAAAGGCTGGTTAAATCCAGTTCCTTAGTGACAGGGCAACCGGTGGCAGAATCTTCTATCAGCATTTGTTTGATACGCTCCATAACCGGCTGCACCTCTTCGATAGTCTCATAAGCCCCTTTACGTTGGGGATCGTACTTGCTCATAAGGAAAATAACGCATAAATTATTTTCCCTCACATTGTCAGCCGAAAGGCTGGCACCCGTTCCCGACGGGATCAGAATAAAGAGCACCGGACATTCTTCTTTAGATAGTCCCTGTATCGTCTTACTCATTTCCTCGTCAATGGTAACGGGCAGCACCTTCTTTATTTCAGGAATACGTTTTTGCACGCCTTCCCAGTATTCACGGTAAACCTTTATATCTATCATATCGTCAATCCCTGATAACGTTTCGCCTCCCATTCACGGCGGATGACAAGCCCCGGAAGAATCTTACCGCCTCCGTATATCCACTTTTTAAACTCTGCCGGTATGGATGAATCATACGCATCCGCTCTGATCTTCTTATAAAGCGTTGATTTCTTGAATTTTCCGATACCTACATTAAAGCAAAAACTTACTACCGCGTCAAACTGGTACTGTCCCAAATGAAGGGGAAGCGCGTTCACCTGGTTTTCTACTGCCCTGATATCCGATTCAAAGAAAGCGTCGGCCTGGGCTCGGTGATAACATCACCCGGTTTTACGCTGGTCGTGTGACCGTAACCGATCGTACATACTCCCGCGGCACATACATACGCTTCCAGGCGTAGCCTTCAAATTGCTTGATCTTGTTTTTTGTTCCTGTTGTCGTTCTCATTTCTTGTTACGTTTTTGGTGTAAATACTCAAACTTACATTTATACAGATAAAGCAATACATCCCACAAGGGTGTATCGTCCACCTCCTTCTTATTGCCGAACACGCCGGAAGCCGCCACCTCAAAGACTATCCCGGTCCAGCCGGTTTTATCATCCGCCTTCCGGTCCTCGGATGCCGGCTTCTGAAACAATATCCGAAAGTCGATAGCTTCACCACCGATATAAACCGGTCCGGAAAGAACCATTTCCCAAACGGCGGAAAAGAAATTTACCGCATGAATGGCAAGCAAGGAAGGAACGGCCGGCGTCTTCTCCGGGTCCTTGTACCGGTAAAGCTTTAACGTGATATCCTGGAAGATTTCATTTATAGCCGGATCGTCCTTTTCTGCCGCCGCTGCCTGCTTTGCTGCAACAAATCCAGGCAATCACAAAAGTTACCGAAGTAAGACCGTTCAGCATGTCACCGACGCATGCCAGCCCCCGAAATCCTGCATCAGGTTACGACCGGTTTTCAGAATGGGCGTAACGATCCGCTCGCCCTTCTTACCGGTTGTATAAGAGAAAAAGCCGTCCAGCTTTTCCAGTTGACCGTCCAGCTCTTGGATGATCTCACGCCGGTACATGGTGTAATCCGCTTTCATGCCCAGAAGGAAAGAAAGCCATTTTACGCGGAACTGTCCGGGGCTGATCGTACCGCGGTTCATCAGTACCGACAATATAAGAAACTGCCGGTACTGCTCACTGCTGACTTCATCCAGGTAGGAAGGAACCTCCACCGTCTTACTATTATATGTAAACTTCTCCATGTCCGGACATTAAAAAGTTATTCCTTTGGATTGTACGGTAACACCCGGTATATAGTAATCCACCGTTTCCGACTGCGCATCCAGTTCCCTGATGATATCCTGCAACACATCCAGGTAAGCCGCCGCGTCCTGCTCCAGACTGTTAGCAACCGATTGCCGGGCCTCTTTTTCCGCCCGCAATTTATCCCGTACGGTTGTGCTCTGCTGTACCTGTACGATTCCATTGGGTAGAACTTCCACCGGTAAACGTTCAACGGCCTTTTTTATGGTGAGAAGTGCAAGCGGGCGGCGTACATACTCCAGCAATTTTTCCGTTAAAACGGTATCGCCTTCAATCAGTTTGTTATAACGGCCCCGGGTGATAACAGGTATTATCTGCCCGTCCTGGACTTCCCGGATCATAGGAATAAGCACCAGGAAAAGCCGGTGACTGCCGATATTGTAATATTCATCGAACGTTTCCTTATTCTGGATTAGAAGCCGGTTTATAGCCTTTTTCTTAATGCCGTTCATCCAGAAATCAAATTTTTCGCGGTCCATTAACTCCACCAACGCGTCTACGGCTTCATAAGCCAGGTTCCGGATATTCTCTTCATCCTTGAACTCCTGTAAGGCGGTCATGCCCGTTTCATTCTCTCCCAAATGTTTACCACGTCCGGCCGTTCCGTGTTGTGCGTCCAAAGTGGGAATGACCTTTAACCAGGTAAACATCGCTACCGCCTGCTGCATCAGCCGCAAAGTTTCCGCCATGCCGTCCGGTTCCGTAACGTCCGCATGATCTTCACGGTAATACTTATCTACCGCGTCTATGGGTTCCGTTCCGATGATAGCCTGTAAATCCCGAATACCCAGCGGTAAGATAGGTTCCCACTTGGTAAAATCAAGATCATTATCGATCAATCCCAGGACACGGACTATTTCACCGGCCCCGTCACCGCCTTTATTAAATAACTTCGTCATTTGCTCGGTCTCTTTTTAATGTATATGGTTTCCAATTATCAAAATCCTTTGTGAAATTGTTTATTTCATCGTAGAACTCCTTATAAAAGCGGGCCAGCCCGGTATCTATCGTTATACAGGTTTGCTCCGTGCGCGGATTGGTGTTTATATTGGCCGAGCTTTCTATTACAAAATCAAAAGCGTTACCAAAACCGGCCATTACTTTAGCATGGTTACGGAAAATACAGACACGTGATCCGAAACGTTCCGCCACCTTCTTTAGGTATAAATAAACATCCGCGTAGAACCTTGAAAGATTTCACCTACATAAAAATCCGCGCGCCCTATGTCTTTTCTCTCCAGCCATTTCTCCACCTCCTTGACATCGGTAATTGCCATGCACCAGGTAGAAATCAGAACATATTCCAACGGTTGTTGCTTCACGATCACACGAAGATAAGTAAGGCTGTCAACGTCCCCATGACTGATACAGTGATAAGACGCCCCTTTCTCAAAATGCCAGGGCAAACACTCTTCCAGGTGCAGCTCCGATTTTACTCGCCGGTCAAAATGAACGTTTTTCGTCCGGCGGGCCTTTATATGCTTGTCCGGGGTGTTATCGGCCCGGTTCTCTTCCGGTTGCCGGTCGCTTACCGGTTCTTCCGGCACATCTTCCGGTTTCGGTGTAAAAAACAGACTACGCATTTTCTTTCATACGGTTAGAGGGTGAAACGTTCTGTTCCGCTTCCACTATGGTACGATAAAGCCCTACTTTCGTTGCGGTACCCGGAAGTTGGCATTAATATACTGCTGTAACGGCTTACAAAGGATCATGTCCGGAATAGCCGTTTCAGAAGCGTTATACACTTTCAGGCTGTATAATTTCTCCGATCCGGAAGAAAGTTTGTTTTCTATAATCAGATTTGAAAGTACCGGATCAAGACCGAAGCCGGAAGTGGCGGCAGCGTCCGCCTTATTGGATATCTTAATCTGGGCGTCCACATAATCCTTTATCTTCTTATCCAGTGGTTCCACCGTCCAGCCCTCAAAGTTATTCGCTTCCGGATTCCAGAATTTGGTCGTGTGCATGTATTTTCCGGCGTTCTGCCTTCCGGTAATGTTGGAGGCGAATTTCTCCATAGCTTCGTCCTTGAAATCTTCCAGCATCTGGCCGTGTATTTCTCGCCCGTACGCTCGCAAACCTGTTTTATACGTGCTTCCGCGCGGTCCCAGTAAGACTGCGGCGATTCGATATGCAGGGAAATGGCCGAAGCGTTTTCGTTATAGGCGATCAGGATAGCGGCCAGACCGCCGGCAAGCTCCAGCCAGTCAAGCGCACCCAAAAAACGCGGTGTACTCATAAAATCCTTGCAAAAGGAATAGATATTATAATATTTCACAGAAACCGGATATTTGAACGGGTGGGCCGGATCAAAGACCGGGTAACGGTAAGTATAGGCCGGATCAGGATAAGGAAAGTCGCCCACAAGTACTTCCTGCGGTTCATCCTCGCCGTCGGGAGGATATACCAGGCGGGCCTTCTGGTAGGGAATATGTTCCAGCCGTACCAAACGCCCGGGATTGCCTACACGCGGCGCACGGTTCCGGACAAACTTTATAAAAAAGCCCTGCATGTGTGTTAAGTCTACGAGTGAGCGGTGAAGAACCGTCGTGTAATCCCACGACTCCAGGTCGGCGGTTATTTCCGGATCGAGTTTCCAACGCCGGTAAAAACGGTTATTCTCTTCGTCGATCGCATCCTCATACAGCCGCGGGCCTTCTCCCCACTGTAAACCGGCTATTTTACCCATAATACCTTCACCGGCGTAGAATTTATCCAGTAACGCATGACCTCGCCCGGCATGTCGTTATTGTCACCCATGGGAACGATAAAGGTACCGTTTACGCTGATCTTTCGCGAAAAGAAAGCCCCCCGCCGGTTTAACTGGATCGCTGGAAGGTTCCCAACCTTTACCGCGGCCACCGATAGAAAAGGAGATCAAACCCTTGTCGGTGCCGGTATCTATAATTCCAAAGTTGCCACTTCGTCTTATTTCCATAATCTTAAATCGTTATTCTTTTCCCGTTGAACTCCATTACCAGACATTCCCAGCAATTCAGCGGCCGGCCCGTTGTGGTGTCCGTCAGGAATAGTTTATAGCTTGAATTTTCGATGCTTTCATCCGTCGCCTTTTTCCTCAAACGGGCGGCAGTAAGTATCACCATGTCGCCGCCGTCCCGCGTCTGACGGTTCCATTTCCGGAACTTGATAGAAAAGGTACCCCCGGAAATGGTAATCCGCTTCATCTGTTCTACCGCTACATAAAGGTTTATTTTTTCCATAGCCGGCGGATAAAGTTTTTAATACTGGCCCAGTTATCATGTACCAGGCAGAAGGATAGAAAGAAAAACATGAATTTTAGGAACGTCCATAGGCTACACCCGTTTGTAGTCTTTTCTTTTTCCTGGCTTTGTTGCTTAACGTCGGATTTACGGGTAACGGCTGTTTCCGTTTGACTGGTAGTTTCCTTATGATCCCGGAGGGAACTGCTTTGATTCTTTCCAGTTCTTTTTTCAGTTTTTCGGTTACTGAAATCAATTTCTTTAATTCTTCCGAGGCTGTCGTAGTCGATACGGATATGCGTACTATCTTCCCGGTAAACGTCAAGTACGTGCTCCTCATGGCTCGAATCTCTCCGCGCAAGTTCAATAACTCCGTCAGTAGTTGTTTGTTTTTCTTCTCCAGTTGCTTCTGTAACCGTTTTTCGTGTAACAGAGCGAGGAGAACGACAACCGTAAAAACAAGCTGCAAAACAAATAAGAATAAGTAGGTGTACGATTCCATGTCTCATAATTGATTTTAGTTATTAGTGTCGAAAGTGATAGATTTACGGTTCAGGCAATTTTTCACCCCGCAAAGAAACGGTTTCATGATATCCATTACGCGGCGTCTGCCTGATATCCTTTTCCATTTCGTTACATTTCTGCTGGAGTTCCCGGTACTGGCTCTCTACATCGTCGATCCGCTGTTTCAATTCCTTACGGTCATTCTTCATATCCTCAATCAGTTCCTGGTAAACCTCCTGTACTGACTTCATGGCGTCAGCTTCCGCCTGTTTACGGGTATACCGGAGAGTGAATAACCAAGTCAGGCCACCCGTGCAAAGAGCTGTAATAATCGCTGTAATTATCGTTTCCGTCATATTAGTAGAGTTGAAAATGTTACATTATAGTCCGGACGATACATACATGCGTCAAATAACCCGCCACGATCCCGGCCAGGTCTGCCAGAATATCCTTCCAGTCCCATTTATTACAGGGGGACATTTCATCCCCGTATTCCTTACCCAGTGAAGCACCCAGGGCAAAGGGAACACCATAATCACCCAACAGGGCACATATAGCGTAATTAATTCCGAAATGCTTCCATTTGTCCGTTCCTATTTTCATAATTTGAATCATTGGTTACTGCAAAGGTGGGAAGAACGGAAACGGACGAAAAGGACATAAAAAAGAGTGCCGGGAACCACCCCGGCACAAACAAACCCTAACCTGGGACTTAAACCCAACGGCTGCCTTTTCAGCCGGTATGCTAAATTGTTAATATTAAGGATTAGACAACTTTTCGATGTCTTTTTTCATCATACGTAATAATTGAATCCTTCTTAACACCTCATTTGTTGGTGTACTTTCATCTCCTTTCTCTATTAGGAAATCGATTAGGTCCTCAATAACTTCGATGTAACAAGCGGAAACCGGTTCCGTCTTAGTTTGCCACTGTGTCAAAATCTCGGCACTTTCATCTGTTATATGTGCGCCGTTTACTTCTATATCTTTCATAACAAATCTTTCATTAAACGTTTTTAATCGGTGTAGTCTCTAAGGTAGTGAAATCAATTATTCCGGCCTGCCGGTATATCCCGAGGGCGACTTTCCTAAACCGTTCGTAATTACGTCTGTCAATGGGCGATAACTGCCACCTCTTCATGTCTTTCATCAAATCCGGTATATTATTGGCACTATTATACAGACAGTTGTTTTTACCGTACTCGTGATGAAGTGATACAGACTGAAAATCACCGGAGAAAACAACCAACCGCAAACGTTCAAGTTCAAGGAAAGCAAACTCATTGTTAACCTTCTCCACCTTATAGGCTCTTAATTCAATGGAAGGCGCGCCGTATTCACGTCTAACGAAAATAGGATATCAGGATTATTTGTATTCATTTGGCACCTCCTTTTAAGTCTTCTAATTTAATATGTGAAATGCTTGTTATATTTTCCAGTACCCCGTCACATATACTTTTAACCCTTAATCCGCGGGAACCGTCTTTCTTGGGTAAATTCAGGTGATAATACGGGCAATTCTTCCAGAATGTAATCCGGGAAATCCAGCCACGAACTTTAAAAGTAGCATTGCTTATTTTATAATCAACCTGTACCAGATCACCCGGTTTAAATTTACTTTCCTGTAGAAACATATTCTGTATTTCTTCCTGCTCTTTCTTTATTTCCTCAATCCTTTTATCATTGTTTTGTAATTGGGTAAGTAACACCTGCTGATATTCAGTATATTTCATTTGGTACCTCCTTTCTGTTCTATCTGGGGGCGTTCTGAAAACCTATATATTCTTTTAACCCGGTAAATAAAAAAATAGGCTACAGCTTGTCACAGCCGTTATTATGTGTTTTAGTGTCCTGGTCTATATGAATAAACCCGCTACTGGAAGATATTTTCAGCGGCATTGTTTTAGGGTATTTCTCGTTCAACTCCTTTACCTTTGCTTCCAGTTCAGTTTTAAAAGCATCAAAGGAAATCTTATCAGGGCAAAGCGTACTACCAAACTGGTTTGCAAACTCTGCCATTTCAGCACATTTTCGATTCTGTGGCTTATACTCGTTAAGCTCTATAAAATAAGATGTCATTTTCGGGCTCCTTTCTTCTGTAGTTTCTTTGCCCGATACACACAAACAGCCGCACCGATAACAGCCGGAGGGAAGATAAAAGTAAGGCAGAACCAGGCGATAGCAGATAAGTAATAAGCGTCAGAGGCCGAATTTACGGAACAATCTTTTTTCAGTTCCTGAAAATAACGATGTTGGATCGTGTTTACGTCCGTGCTACCAGTACGGAACGAAGGTACATAGCTTGTACCAGTTTGAAATTCTTTTTTCATAATAATGTGGTTTTGACTTAAAAAGAGAAAGGCGGTTACCGTTTCCCCAGTTCGTCAAAACCACATTGCTAACCGTCCGAAGAGCGGGTAATAATTTAAAGGGAAAGGCAACCGCCTAATATTTTAAAGTAGACAATCGTCAGGCATTAAAAAAAGCCCGTTTTTTATTCGAGCTAATAACCGAAGCTCTACGGGTTGCATTAGCAACATGATTTTGACAGGGGCAAATGTCGGCATTAAATTCTGAACAAAAAAAAAAACGTTAATAAAAGTTTATTAGGAAAGAAAGTTTCTCGACTCTACGATTCGTTACTTCGTAACAAAAAACGCCCACCTGATTAAGGGTGAGCGTTACACACTATAATTAATATTCTATTTGTCTTTTAAATTAATTCCCTCTTTTATCTGTTCATCAGAAGTTACCTTTTTACAAAGAATATAGTGATAAACAGGGTCTTTGCTCATTCCTTGTGTAGGTGTAACCGGATAAGCCAGTATTAGTTCCCAACCCAATTTAGCCAAATAGTTAACGGCGTCTATCATTGAATTAAAATTCATCTTTTCACCGTTTTCATCTACTAAAAAACGAGCATTTGGTGTTGCCCATTTTGCCTTCTGGCCGAAATCTACTTCTATTTTTACTTTTGTACCGGTTATATTTCCAGTACCCACGATTTCACAATAAGCCTTATACGGTTCTTGTGCAATGGCTGCCATTGTTAGTATGGCCAATACAATAACTAAAAAAAATCTTTTCATATCAGTAACTTAAAATTAGTGTGTACTTTAGTTTGTACCACCCCGTAAGTCCTGACGGTATATATGCAGTGTAATTTTGACGATTGCAAAAGTACTTAAATATATACATTTATAAAAAATATTACCCCAAAATCAATCAAAAATGAAAGGCAACCGCCCCAAAATACACGGTAATTCACCCAAAAATGGGCAAAAAATGAAACAAAAACACATAAAAAACGCACTTTTTCGCGTAAAATTTTGGTCTAAATGCAGATAAACGACTGAAAAACAGTCAAAAGCCGAAAAAAAATTCAAAAACTAAAAAAATGACACCTTCCGAAGACCGAGCCGCTCAGAAGTCGGAAAGCAGTTGCCCTCCCCCTAAAAGGTGAAATATGACCTCCGGGAGGGGTACCCGTAACCTGGTAACACAAAAAACGCCGGAAAACCGATTTTCCAGCGTTACAAGGCAATTACCTTTTATGCCTGTTCTCTATCCATTGATCCACAAACGAGTCGGCCTGCAGCGTCCGCTTGCCTCGTACTAAAGCTATCCAGCCGGGGCGCATCAGTAAGTATTTGAAAGCGTCGGAGAAATTGGTGGATAACATCGGTAGTTTTTTCGGTGCCAGCTTTTCGGACTTCTTCACTTTGAACACTACTTTAGAATTACCCCGGTATTTGATTTCAGCCTTTGCCTTTTCTACAGAACTAACCATTTCTTTACAGTTCACCGCATCAACCAACAGGATAGGCAGGTTCTTGTTGGTACCGCCCATAATCTCCTGCATGAAGTCGTATTCCGCATCCTGCCGGATAACTGCCTGTTTGCGGCTCTTTAGGTTTACGATCCAGCCGGTACGGTTTCCGCTGCCGTCTTTTTCTATGGCGTCTTTGATCTTACCCGCGTAATCCTCCTTCTGTTTTTCAAAGTTATTACCTGCACGGTCATAGTACAAATCCAGTTCTTTGTATTCGTGGTTCTGGAAAAAAGAAAGGAACTGGTCGGCGATCTCCCGGAACCAGCCCGGCGGTATCTCAAAAAGTTCTTATGTACCCGGTAATAAGCACCGTCCGGCTGACCGATCACCAAAGAAAGCATATTACCGAAGTCCATACCGCCTTCAATCGCTTTATCATGGTGCAGGTACCGGAGTTCCCGCGAGCTGTAAGCGGCTTCTCCAGACATGGTACCGTTATAATACTTATGTCCTTCACCAAACAACACATAGAAACGTAAATCCCTGCGAAGACCGGGACGCATACCCACCACCGACTTTTTAAATTCGTGAAGCTCCAGCGTACCATTATACAACCGCTTTAAATACTCTATCGTAAGTATCTCAACATTAGCGAATGAAGAAGCGTTAAGAAAGAACGTCTGCCCTTTTCTCAACTTCAACAAAGCCCGATCGTAATATTCAATATCCCGCTTCAAACGTTTCAGTTTCAAGGGGGAAGGCCAGTTCTTTCTTTGTTCCCGTAAAAGGGAAATTATCAAGTCATTACGTACACTTGCCGCCTGCACTATTTTAATGATCCGTTCCGGGTCCATTTGCTTGACATACCGGAAAAACCAGTCGTACTCGTTTTCGTCGATATCCGGCATATCGGTAGTAATGGTTATTCCCAGGAACAAATGGGAATGTCCGTAAGTGATCGCATCACCGCGAAGAATAGGCATAGCGCGGTTTACTTTCATTTCCTTGTCGTACTTCGCTTCATCATAAAACAGATGTATTACAGACTTTCCGGCAAGCAGCGAAGGGTTATCCAGTGATCCCATGAAAATAACGCATCCGTTCCAGAAGCTATAAACATGCTTGTAATCATCTACGATAACCGAACATTTACGCCGCCAGGATTCAGGCGGGCGGGTATCTTTTACATAGTGTACCCCTTCGATCAGGCCCATAAGTTGCCAGCCCTTCTGTACGGCCGGCATTATATTATCTTCCAGGTTACTGTAGGTATTGGCAACAAAAGCGAACGCACCGCCGGGCATTTCTTCCACACACCGGGCGGAACGCCTGGCTTGTATAACGGTAGATTTAGCCATACCGCGGCCGTCAATAGATACAAGGATAGTAGTATCGATCCAGTCCGTCAGAACCTGGATTATATGACCGTATTTTATTTCTACATCATCGGCGTTACTCACCTTCGTTATCTTCCCCGAACTCTTTGATATCATACAACATACGTTTTTTCAGATCAAAAGCTTTAATACGCGCATCCTCTTTTATATTATCACGTACAATAACAGGAATTTCCGGTATCGCGTCGATAAACTCTTCCAATTCCTTACGGTCGATTTCAGGAACACCCAGATCCTTACGGCTGGTAGTATAAATAACCGTGCTTTTCTGTGAAAGCAGTTCCTCCGGTATTTCGGTCTGTTGGTCCTTATAACATCCGCGAAGTTCCGCCGCCAGTTTCAGAAGGTTCTTAGCCTCCTTTACATTACCCATAAGAAAGACGGTATTCGCCCAATTTTCGGCCTTTTCCGCATACAGGTTGGCGAAAGCTGCGGGCGTACGTTATCCTGTGTATAAAAGAAATTGAGACTGTCGGCGTACACCTGGCGGGCCATCCAGTCCGAAAGGCCGTAAGGCTCCGACTTTAAAAGGCGGATGATACCGGCCTTTGTCACCAACTTGCCATTTATACGCATACGGGCACGAAGGCCCCGTACCATTTCCATAAGGCTGTAATATTCCCTTTCATCGGGCGCGAGTGCTTCCAGCGTACCGGTAGAAAGAATCCTTTGAATCTGGTTGATATCCACCTTGTCAAAGTCTATTCGTGAGGGCTTAATTAAATTCGTCGTCATCCATTTGTTCGATTAAACGTTCAAAAGTATGTCTTTTCCGTACGGCCTCCAGCTGTTTTATAGCTTCCACGTTTCCACCTTCCGCCGCTTCATGGAGTTTTATTTCAGGGGCGGCACGTGCTACGAGAATCCCTTCCCGGATCAGAAAGTTAACAGAAGTTCCCACCGTTTCCGCATCCCGGACAAAAAGCCCGACATCTTCCGGAGAAAGCCCCAGGGAAACGGCTATGTCTTTCGAAGAATACCCTAAAGAAGACAAACGCCGTACATCCTCTTTTTGCTGCGCATCCAGGTAAATACTATCTACCACCGTTAAATCGTTCATACGCATCTTTTATTCGTTTCTGTGCCGTGAAATAATAAATTTCGTCCTGTTCCATTAAAACAAAGTTCCGGCCGCTTTCAATGGATGCCACGGCCGTAGTACCGGAACCGCCGAAAGTGTCCAGGATCAAATCGCCCGGCTTTGTACTGTCTTCAATCAGTTTACGGATCAACGCCACCGGTTTTTGCGTGGGATGAACCTTTTCACCTTCTACCAGTTAGCACCGGACGCAAAAGAACGGATATTATCTATTATGTTTGTGGCACCAATAGAAACACCCTTTCCACAATGAAACAAAATAAGTTCATGTATAAAGGCGTAATGATTACCCGGCCCCGACTGTTTATTCCAAACGAGCATGTTTGACGCGCCTAAATACAAGTCAAACAACGGATAATAAAAAGCATATCCGCGCCAGTCCGTAAAAAAATACACGCAAGCACCGGGTTTCTTCACCCGGTTAAACTCCTGAAACAAATCCCGGTAAAAGGTTTACAGATAGACAAATCTTTAAAACTGCCTTTCTGCCCGTTATGTGTCATTCCCAGGAAATAAGGCGGATCGGTTATTATACAATCTACAGAATTGTCCGGAACACGTTTCAACGCCTCCAGGCAATCCTCGTTATAAATTTGGTTTGTTATCATTGGAAAGTTGTTTAAGCCGGCTTTCTTCTTTTCTATCCGGAGGTTAATGTCTTGAGCTGGTGCCCCAGCTCCGAGCGGTCGCAAGGGTGAGAAAAACGGCCCCGGTCCTTCATGATCCGTTGCCGTTTTCCTGTCAAAGTGGCAATAAGTTCAACTACTTTTTTTTCGCGCCTCGATTTCTTCCTCTATGGCTTTCTTTGTAGTCTCCCACTTTGGATCATTGCAAGGGCACTCGCTTTCTTCTTCTCATCATCCCGGCCTGTTCCAGTTTCGCCTTATTCTTTGAAAGGTTGGCACGAGCGTTATTCAATGCCTTTTGTATGTCGATATCCGAAAGATTCTCGACACCCTTACGGACGGACAAACTTTTTACCTTCTCACATTTACCCAAAATCTTTCCGTTTTCCCGGTAATATTCCAGTTCGTCCCACATTTCGCGGTTAGTAATGAAATTTTCCACAACCGCCTGCGCTTCCTGTGCTGTAGAAAGTGAACTGACATCATCCGGCGTAACCTCCAGACGGGCGAAAGCCTCCTTATACTTCCCGTATGCGGTGAACATGTCGGAAACAAGTATTTTCAGAATGTCGGGGCAATCCGGAGAGTTCAGGAAGGTAAATTTCTCGCGGAAACGTATCATTTGGTTACGGTTTCCGGAGCCGCCTTGTATCGTTTCTCCGCCTCTTCCAGTTCCTCTTCCAGCTCTTCCACACGGTCGGCATTTTCATCCATGGAAAGAACCTTATCCCGGAAATCGGACGAAACGAGTTCTTCCACGCTGACGCCGAAAGATTCGGCAAGTTCCAGCAGCAAATCATCGCTGTATTTTACCGGCATTTTTGGAGGTTCCTGTCGGGCGGGTTCCATTTTTACCGCGGCCGGCTGTTTAGAGTTGCGCCGGATCGTCTTAAATTCACGTTCGGAAAGCCCGGCCAGCTTCCGTAGTTCCTCTAAAAGAATGGCCTTCATCGTTTCCGTTTCTCCCTGCCGGCGAAATGACTTCTTTAGCATACGGTTGATACCGTATTTCTCGTACAGTTCCACGCCTTGAATAAAGTTACGCGGACCGGCCAGATAGGTAATAATTTCCTGTTTCATACTATATAAAATTTGATGATACAAAGAAAAAAAAGGCAATTACCCCCAAAAGGACAAAGGGGTGGCCGGGCATGTGCTGCCGGTCACCCTTTGAATGATATGAAAGCCGTTTACTTACGCCTCATAACGGCTTTGTTCAATCCATTTCATAGCCTCCGAACCGTCGTTAAACGCCCGCAATGTCAGTTGGGAACCTTCGGAAGCGGTAAACGTCTTACCGCCTTTCAGAAGGAAATTACCGCCTTTTTCCACTGTTGGCGCAACGCCCGAACATCCCATAAGGGTAATTACCGATCCATGACTTCCACCGGTAACACCGGCTATTTTGGCCGCACCTGCGGAAAGCTGGTACTGCCCGTCCGTCTGGTAATCTATATCTGTGGCCCCGGCTTCCACTACGGCCACCGGTTCTTCCAGGGTGTCGGTACCCCGGTAAATGGCGATATCATCCCCCTTGCTGATCTGGGTGAAAGTAAGTTCGTTCGTATTCGATTCATTGGAACCGGTGTAAGAAACGGATAACTTACACGGGTTACAGGGCGTTCCAATCAGATCGGCAGGCTTTCCGCTACAATAACGGAGCACAACGATACATTTTTTAGACAGCCAGTTTGTCTTAAACTCGCGAATCTCCTGTTCATTACCGGGATGATTGAACTTAACGGAAGGCGTATAACCTTCGGCATCGGTTTCCCCGTCACTGTTGGAACTGATTTCAGCGGTACCGGGTGTCAGGTAAATACTGATTGCATAACGCCCCGCCTTCATTACGATATCCTCCTCGATAACCACGCCGGCCTCGTTTCTTGGCGGAAAAGAAAGAATATCGTCAACGTCGTAAATTACGAGCTGATCCTTGGGCTGAATACCGTTACCGGGATTGCCGGCTGGCCTTCTTACGCTTGCTTTTACGTATGTCATAACTTAATGATTTATAAGGTTATAAAATGGAAGGGATAAAGTACCCCTTCCGATTAATTTAGCCTCTTGCCACTTCGTAGAATTTACCGTCAGCGGCTTTCGCCAATTTGATGAACTTGCCTTCGGAAAGCGTTATAGCTTCGGTTAAAACAAAGTTTCCACCGCTGGCAATGGTAGAAGCATTTTCAGAACCGTTTCCGTAAATCGTGTAAACGATTCCGGCTTCCGCATCGGTAAAGTTAGTGATTGCCGTTGCCTTTGTATTTACACCGGTAACGAATACTTCACCGTCAAGCAAAGAAGGTGTCGTTTCATCCGGCGCAAACTGCAACGCATCGGAAGAACCGCTTTCGCGGCCAATCTCGATAAATTTACCGTCGGCACGTTTCATCAGTTTGATAACGTCCCCCTTACCAGGCTGCCAAGCATCGGAAATAAGTTCAAAATTTCCGCTTTTCTCGATCTTAACACCCTTATCCACGCTTCCGCATTTCAGGGAAATAACCGCACCTACCGGAGCGTCTTCAATATCGGTAATCGTAAATTCGGCCGTATTGGCTACGGTAACAATGGATGTATGAAGTTTGGCCGACGGGTTCTTGTCCTTGTCAGCATCCACGAAGTAAGACGCCGGGCGGTCATACTCATTACAGAAGATCATCTGGCGCGTATAGTCCATATCTTCTTTCTTGGTGTACTTGAATCCCACGCAATAGCCCAGATACTTTCACGCCAGTTACTCCAGACTTTCAGGCTCCAGTCTTCCTGCTCCAGGTTGAAAGCCGTCATTTCACCCGGCTTATCCTCGTAGGTTTTAATGTTACCTTCAAACGTCCAGAAGATACGGTGGTGGTTGTCAGCATTGGGAACCGGAATAATCTTCACCGCCGGATATTCCTTCACATACATGATGTTAGCCTTGTAATCCTGGTTCTGCCCGTAATGCAATTCATTGTATTTATGATACAATACAATAAAGTGCGAAGGCATATAAAGTGCCAGGTTACCGCTGTCACGAAGAACCGCCGGGATCATGGAAGTACCCTTGTACACTTTTTCACCGATGTTTGCTTCGGTAATTTCCCCCAATTCGAACGGCTTGATCTGGTAAACGAGTTTTCCGTTATTGATATCGGTATGTCCGTTCACTTTCTTGTTCAGGAACTCATACAGTCCGTCAGCTGCAGCAAGTGCTTTGCCGGGTTCGTTCAGATTCGGTCCTTACGGATTCCGTTAATACGGCGTTGTTCACGCTCGTTATGCAACTTTTTGGCGGTTTCGGCAGGATATACTCGATAAAAGACCACTTGATAGGGTTTGAACCTTCCTTGTTCAAAGTGCCGATCCAAGTTTTCTCCAGGGCCTTTAAATTTTTGAAACGGTGTGCAAACATCACGTTGAACATGCGCAGGGTTTCATCGTCGAACTCGTAGGAACCTTTAGTCACCTTATCGAAGTCGGATTCCTCATTACCGGCCTGTGAAAACTCACCCAGCCAGATATTAACCAGCGTAGCCAAATCCTGATAACCGGATTCAAGCGGGAAAATACTTTCAATGGAAGGAAGTTCCATTAAAAACGACTGCAAACGCTGCTGCCAGGGAATACGGTAAAAGGCCCCGAGGTCCTCCTTCAAACGGCTGTAGTCAATGGAACTTGCTTTCGGAAGAGCGATCATTTCAAAACCGGCAGCCTCCATTAACGCAGCTTTAGCGCGAAGGTTATACGGGCGGTCCTCCAGTGAGAACATTTCACCCTGCAAGCCCCCCAGCTGCTTTTCGTCCTGGAGATTGAATTTCCCTTTACCGTCCGCCTGGGCGTTGTGTTGTTTCCCTTTGCCCGGATCATCTTCCGCAGCGGCCGAAAGTTGAGCGATAATACCGGAAAGCTTTGTTATTTCGGCATCCTTCTTGGCAATTAACGCGGTGTTGTTCCGGTTCTCGTCACGCTGTTGCGTCTGCAAGGCTTCAAGCTGTTCCTGCGCTTGTGTCAGACGTGCCGCAGTGTCACCCAACAAACCACGAAGGAAAGCGGTAGTTTTAGGTTCCTCGGTTTCCTCTCCCTGGTTCCCGTCTTCGGATTCGTCCTGGAAATCGTTTTCGAGGGACGCTTTAAAGTCCGTGAGGAATTTTTCGGTAAAACCGTAATTTTTCAGTTTTGCCACTTCCTCGACCGTGATAGAGTTTTTGTCCTCTACCTTGCTCCATTCCGACAGACCCAGCAGGGCCAGAATGTGAGCGGAAAAGCTCTTAAATTTCATATATACAAAATTTTGAAGTTAATACTATATGTTATACATCTCATTTACTTTTCTGACGGTGGCCTGTGCCAGTACCCACTTTACAGCGTCTTCCAGCGTGCCGAACTGGTCTATATAACCGTTTGCCACGGCTACGTCGCCGGTGAATATCTGTCCCCGGAAAAGGGGAAGTTCCGGATCGTAGGCAATACCCAGATTCCGACTGATCGCATCACAGAAAATACGGTGCATGACTGCCAGACGTTGTTTTATAGGCTCTTCGTTGTTCTCTTTTTCAATCGCGCGGGTTTCATAGTTTTTCAGATCGGCACTATCCGGATAGATTTCCCGGTAATCAATGCCCTGTTTCCTAAAATATTCCTTAAAAGATTGGTAAGTAAGCATGATCCCGACGGAACCGACTTCACACATAGGGGAAGCGATAAAGGTTCTACCGGCGGCGGTTCCCAGCCAGAAATGGGCACTCCCCATGGTACCGGCCACATAGGTAGCTATAGGCTTGGAAGATTCGGCAATCATTTTAGCCGCCAGGTCCACATGTGCGACCATACCGCCCGGCCCATTGATCCAGAGTACCGCACCGCAAATCTTAGGATTATCGAAAACATCCCGGAGCTGCTTTTCCAGGCGGTAAGTCTCCCAGGAATACAAGGTGCCTTCCAGGATAATGACGGCCACACTGTCAGCCGGCAATGTCTCATCGTCCAGTTCCCACCGGTTGGCAAGGTAAGGCGTAGTAGCGTAGGCGGTTATTTTATTATTGTCGAGCCGTTTTTCGATCGCATCCAGGTTGCCGGCTGCAACACACGGCACAAGTAAGGAAAGCAACCGGTAATAATCATTATCAGCGATTGCCCAAGGTGCTGTAAAAATCTCCTGTATTTTGTCCACGTTCTCTTTTTTACGGCAAAGAAAACGCCTATATAATAGGTAGAGAAGGACTGAAAGGAACCTACAGGAACGCATCAACGCCCGGACCCGTACCGGACAGGGTGCAGTTATACAGGCCCCCGCCGATCTCAAAAGAAAAGGTAAGCGGGTAATCGGGAGAACCGGAAACACGGGTGTTACCCGTTTCGTCAGTATAGAGGGCGACAAAGGGCGTCGCTTTCAGGTTTTCCAGGTAAAGCGTCTTATTTTGCGACACGTCGGCAAGCTTGAAGGTATGTTTTTTAGTATAGACGTCTTCATTTTTGCTGTCACCCGGTTTTAAGGTTCCCGGTACGATCATAAGAATATCAGGTTTTCCGATAGAGCGGATAACGACTTTCGAGAGCACGACGCCAAAATGGATAATGTTGTAAACGGGAACCAGTTGCAGGCTATGGGCGGCGGATATTAACTTTCTTGACATAATTACAGATATAAAGTATTGATAATCAAACATTCAGCATTTTTCGGACGTTTTTCAGCCAAAAACCGGACAAAAAAGGACAAACAGATACAGTTGGTAGGTAAAAAATAACTTGCTTTTTTACACTTTTTTCGGTTATACGCCCTTTTCTTCTTACGCCTGAAACTGTCCCGCCACCGCTGGTAGTTTTTCAGCAGCCCGTCTTCCTGAATGGAAGAGATATCATACTTTTTCAGGAAGGTAAAAACGGTTTCCTTAAACTCGATTCCGTGCAGGTGCTTGTTTTCGTCCATGAGTTCGTGCAGCTCGGCCCACATCAGGGCACGCAGACGCTTTTCAAGAATGGCGGTACCGCGTACGGAAATGTAATTGAACTGTTCCGGAGACTTGCCGCCGGCAAAATTGGCCTCCCGGCGGTCAGGCAGCATAAACTCCAGGTTGCCGCGGTCAGCCGGACAATTTACCGGCCGTTTCTCCATGAGATCGTAAACGGTCACATAGATATCGGACGAGGAAGGAAAACGGACGGTACCGACCGTTTCGTCGTAATATTTGCCCCGGACATACTCGGCCAGGTAGGATTCGATCTGTATTCGGGTGGTAATCATAGCAATAACATTCCTTTTTAAAGGCAAAGATATTCCTTTATCGGCTGTTGGTCTGCCATTTACGGGAAAATGTAGGCTTTCAGTCGTCATTTTGATAAATATACTCCGGGAGAATAATTATAATATGCCTTTTCCAGCCGCCACACACCCGACATTTTCTCTGCCAGGCTGTGCTAATATAATTCGGTACTAAATTTTTGTAATTTCGTAACCGGGCAACCGACAAAGGTAAAATCCTGTATCTTAGCAACTTAGTAACGTTACTAATTTCCGTTACAAAAAAATGGCCGGAAAACAGTTTGTAACCGGGCTTACCGGTAGAAGATAAAAAGGCCGGTGTTACAAACCGGAAAAATTCGTAACCGTTTTGTAACTGCAACTTCGTAACCTTTATTTCCTATTTATTTATTTGATTTTCAGACTTTTTTCTTTCAAGCAAACAAAGGTTACAAGGTTACTAAAATTTTGTATGAAATAGAGGTGGGGTATGGGGAGGGAAGCCGGGCGGGACGCATTTGTTTCCATACGAAGAGGGACCGACACATTCGTATCTGGTCCCTCTTTTCGTATTTTATACCGGCTCCGATCCGTCTTATACGCGATGTTTGCACCTGCTTAAAATCCATTTCTTTACGTCCGGGGGTATATAGCGGTGCACGACGGCCGTATAGTCCTCGTTAAATTCATACTCCAGGTAGTTGTCGCCTTCCAGGATAAAAACACAGGCCGTTTTGATGATCCATTCGAGCTGCTCGCCCGAATAGCGTTCCAGTGCCAGGACGGTACCGGGTTTCATACGCTCCAGATAGCGGTAGACCTGTTCGGCGAATTTCCGGAACCTCTCGCCGCTGTTCCAGAGCGCGGTAAACTCGGACATGCTGTTTAATTTCAAATGCGCGTTATTCATTCATCCGGTCGTTCATCAGGTACAAACATGAGTGTCGGATCGGCCGGTTCCGTTCCACCACCGGCAGCCGTTTCCGCCGTGCCGCATGAACGCAGATAGATCATGTCGGCGGCCTTGCCGTCGTTATCCTTACGTACAATACGCCCCTGGGAGTTGCAAAGGTCCTCGGGTTGAGCTCGTCAATGTAAGGGCAAAGGGCCACAAAGCCTTTGAGGGCCTTTGTAAAACGCTGCATCGTGATTTTATTCACACCGGAAAAACTTTTGTAATCAGCAAAAGCCTTTTCACGGACGATAAAGCTGTCCAGGTGCTCGCTGTCCGGAGAGAAATAAGAGTTCGCCCAGTCCTCGAAGTTATTGCCCATATCGGCCTTGTATTTACGCCTGATAATGTTTTCCATGGGCGGAAGCAATTTTATAGATTCCTCGCAAAGGGAAAGGTAAAAACGGCAGCACTGCAAGAAGAAATTTATATCGGCGTTCCACTCGTTCTCGCTGTAAGTCTTGGAAAACAAATCCTTACCGAAATCGTCCCGGATAGAACGCGTTTCCCGGTAGTCGTTATCTTCCGTACGCTGGTGGTAGTAGTCGGAGAATACCAGGTACAGCAAACGGGCTTCCGTAGACGGATCAAAATCAATAGGAACGTAATTAGTTGTAAATCCCAGCTTGGCCGATTCCTCGAAAGGTATAGTAAACGACTGGTTGTTCTTCGGGTTCACGGTCATATCTGATGTGATGATATCGTAAAACAGGCCCGTATTAAGATACCGGTCGCAATCATCCACCAGGATAAAGTCGGTATGCTGGTTTACCTGGTCGAACACATGCGGGTTATCCATTAACTTGGGATTACGGCCGGAAAGCTTGACGGTCTTCATAAAGTAGGAAAGGGCCTTGAACATGAACGATTTGCCCGAACGTCCGTTACATTCACCGTCTTCACCGATCTTGTTATCCATGGCCTGTGGTGCCCAGGCACGCGAAGGGGATTTATAACGGTGCAACATATAGCCGATAGTAAAGATCTTGTTGATAAGGTTCCTTTTCTGTTCGGCCACTTCTTCCGCCGTGAGGCCTTCCCCCTCGATATCGAATTTATGTTTTTCCCGGTAGGATTCCGCTTCCCCCACGCTCTTGTCGTCGAAATTATATTCCAGTTCCTTACGCCAGTAAACGCGGCTCGAATTGATTACATAGCCGAAAAAGTTAGACGGGACGGCATTGATCCGGATATCAAAAACATCGTTCCCCTCTATGTCTTTTTTACGGGAAATGGTAAACATGTCTTCCATTAGACGGACTTTGTGTTTCAGGACGTTTTCTTCCCAAACGTAGTGGGACAATGTGCTGCCGTTGGCCGGATGCTCCTTTATACCGGTACCGCTTACCTCCATGCTGCAACCGGGAAAGAAGAACATCTGCGTATTATGGGTATAATTGGTAAAATCCAGTTCGATCTCCTGCAAGTTGTCCAGGGCCGTATCTGACAGTTTGGGGCTGTTCAGAATAAGATTCCTTATATCGCGGGATAAAAAGCTCTCTTGGGCCCACTCACGGATAAACTTCCGGATATCCTTTGCCTTTATCAGTTTTACGATATTGCCGGTAATACGGATGTATTTCGTTGAACTGGAATTTTCATCATGAAGCGAATAGAAACCGTTAAGACGTAAAAAGTAGTGAAGGCAGTCCGCGTCTATATTGTGATCCCATTGCCGGGATTTCTCGTTAAACTTGGAATACCAGAATTTGGCGGGCATGGCAAGCGTCATAAGGTTACGGAAATCTTCGTTCTTGCTTCTTAATTCCATGAAGTCCCGGAAGTCCTTACGCGGTTTGCCCCGCTGGTCCCGGTAAGTGGTAAGCCAGGCCGGTAGCCAGATCGTATGGATATCGATAAAGCGTAATGCAAGTTCCGTACCCTTCACCCTGCCCGTCGTGTCGATATCGGGTATGTTATACAGGACCTCAACGTATTTCATGATCTCTTTATAGTCCTGTTCGGAAAGTTTATACGTCTCCGAATTAAACCAGATCGGGGAAAAGCCCAGCGATTTAACACACAGGCGTCGCGCTCTCCGGAACATATAAACGCCTCCTGCAGCTTCTGCTCCTTATAGGCTTTTCCGCATTGGCCGGATTCTTTTTAAAAGCGGCTTCCTCCCTGGAATTAAATTCCCGGTATAAGGCTTTCAGTTCGGAAAGGCCGTTTATATAGTCTTTCGGCTTGACACCTTCCGGGGTGTAGGAAAAACGCCACTGCTTGTCCGGATTCAGGGGCTCGTATATTTTATAGAACTTCACTTCGGGCGTGTCACCCTCGGCCGGTTTTACCAGACATTCGCGCATAAAGATAGGGTATGTCGCAGTCGCGTATTTATAGGTTACCTCGCGATTTTTTACATACCCTATATATTTGGCCGAATACCAGTGCAGGGCCTCGGCGTTCTCCTGGGTGACACGGGGGCCGAGTATGCGTAACTGATCCGGGGTGAGATGATCGGCAAGCTCGAAAAGTTTAGTACCGTCTTTCTGATCCTGGGAGGCCGGAACCTTACGGATGTCCGGCTTGTTTACGTTACGGTTGAGTTCATCGGTTACGTTGTACATGGATGCAAGTTTAAGGATAGCCTCGTTAAACCGGAGGCCTTCCTCATACATGCAGATATCGACGGGGCTTTGAGCCGTTCCGGTATCGCCGAAATCCGTTACCTTATAAACCTGCTGGGAACCTTCCTTTCCGAATAACTTGATACAGGCCGACGCGTCGTCTTCTGACGGCCGGCGTTTGAAATGGCGGTTGGTTCCGACACAATCCCGGGCTTGCGGATAATAATGTAGAATTATATCCAGCCCGTTGTTGGTTACTTTGTAGATGTCTTCTGCCTTTATCATCGTTATAAAGTTACATGGTTACTTATTCTTCGTTGTCTTCTTTCCGTCCCGGGCACATCTCCGTCCAAGGTTGATACAGGAAAACGAATAATAACAGCCAAAGAAAAGCGGTTTTACCCGTATAATAAATGACAAAGGCAATCAGTCCCATAAAGGCAACCACGATAATAGCGTGGGCGATGTATTTTAAATTTTTATCTTTCATTGTTCAAACATGTTATACTGAATTGAAAAACCGAATTTGCTTAATCTCCTTTCCTGGAGAAGGGAACGTTTGTCATGTGAAGGCATAATGGCCACCAGGTGCTTTGTATCGAACCGGTAACCTTTCTTCCGCATCTGATAACGTAGGTTTCTTAGGCGTCTGTCTTCTTTCATGGCATTTCGTTAAGATCGTCTTAGTTTACAGAAGACTCGGCACACTATCGCAAAGGATAGCGTTTAAATCCTCCTGTATGGTTTCCTGCTGCTCCCTGTTCAAATGTACCAGGAAATAACCTTTTCCGCCGGAAAGATTCTTAATCTCCGCCAGATTATACTTCCTGTCTACCGCATCCACGAACGCAGGGGATTCCATGGGGCGGAAACTACTGAATATTTTATAAGTTCCACTGCTGCCTTCTATTCGTAGCGTGGTTAATTCATCGGGGGTGGTAATTGTTGATTCATTACTTATTTATTTTTAATTATTCGACTTGTTCCTCACCTTCACGTATTAGGGTAAAAGGTAGTTTGGTACCACAATTCACACAATAAGCTGTTTTACTCTTGTTTAAGGAAACTCCATCGGAATATTCCCCACCGGAATATGTACCGTCAGAATTATGCACACTCGTGTAACTCATTCTAAACAGATCACTATACTGATAACCGTAAAAACCATTGCAATAAGGGCAAGGAAGCGGTTGTGCTTCAGTTACTTTTATGGAGATTTTTTTGCTCATTTCTGTTCTTGATTTGAATTATTTTTCACCACTTATTTTTAATTTTACCAATTCACCAATAGGATAGGTCGTATGTTTCGGTCTGTTTATTTTCACTTTATGAGAAGAAAGAAACAACGGAACAGATTCTATTCGATAGAAAGTGTAGTAAGCTTCTTTAGGAGCTGTTTTTTCATATTTCTTTAAATATTCTTCTGCTTTATTTCTCGTATCAAATGCGGCAAGGATAGAAAACCAAACGCCGTCTTCTTCGTATTTTCCGGATTCCCTTTTAGTTACTATGTAAATTTTGCTCATTGTTGTTTATAGCTGTGCCGGAGGATAGCATCGAACTACCAATAACGCCCGCTTTCGCCCTTCGGGGTTATCTCCACACTCCGGCGGTTATTATATGGAGCGGCAAAAACCGCCCCGGTTATTTATTCACTTTTCTCTTCCGGAAGAAAAACAAAGTCCGCCCAAATATCAAGGAATTGTCGACCGCAATACGCTGCCAGTTCCGACGTTTTGAAGGCAAGCCGAACGCCGATGCTCGCAACCGTGTACGATGAATCGTAACTCGCGTACGCATACGAAACACCGCCTAACGCGTGCGCGCTGAAGTTCGACCGAAACACCACACGAGACTTTTCTTCCTCGTCTAACTTGTTGTATTCTTCCCTTGTATAAAGAATAAACCAAGGATAATAACGGCATTCATCCTCTGTAAATTGAGGTTCCCAGCTTCATTTAAAGCCTTGACAATGATACGGAGTTTCAGGAAAGCCAGAACGTCAGGTTCAAGACCGAGGGATATTTTATCTCGGTTCCATGCTTCTGCATCGATGCCAATTTCACGGCAGGCGTCCTCAAACGTCTTAATACGTTTTCTTACGTCTTTTTCTGGTTCATCAATAAGAGTTAAGATTCCATTTCTCCAGACAGCTGTTTTACCTTCCGGAATTTCAATTTCTAATTTCTTTGATTTCATTTTTCTTTTATTTATTGGTTTTCACTATGGAAGATTTTTACGCCTGTGACTTCCTCGATCTTATCCTTTGCAAGTTCGGGAATACGACAACGACTACCTCGCCAATTACGAAAGGTATGTAATGGCACTTTACATGCTTCTGCCAATTTAAGGGACATTTCAGAAGATTCTTTTACCGGCAAATTCAAAAGGTACATTCTTAGTTTCTCGCCGTCATCATTCCTTTTTAATTTTTTTTCGTCATACCTTTGTGATAAATATACTCATTATTGTTAACTTTACATAGCAAAGGTATAATTATTTTTACCACAGGTGAATAAAATTCACGTTAATAAAAGTTATAACAAAGGTGTAATATGGCTAATTTCTTGTTAATAAGAGAGTTATGCGAATTAAAGAAAATCACTATACGAGAACTTGCATCACGTATAGGAAAAGAAGATAGTAGCATACAGGCTATTGTTAGAAATGGATCAACGAACACAAAAACCATTGAGGCAATAGCAAAGGTTTTAGAGGTTCCTGTAGGTGTATTCTTTGATGATATTCCCATAACTGGAATAAAATCAAATGAACTTGATAAAGATGCAAAAATAGCTGATTTAGAAAGGATAATTGAGGAGAAGGAACGTCTAATACAAGTCTTATTAAGTAAGAAATAACCTGTAATAGATAAGAAATGTAGGCATATTGTAGGCTATACAATCATGCAAATAATTAATAATCAGGCGATTAAAAAACGTTACTTGAATCACAGGAAGCGATTACTTCGGTAATCGCTTTTTTGTTATATATTCCTATAAAATTATTATTCCTAAAATAAAAGCCAATATCCTTTCCTATCTCACTTTTTTTACTACATTAGTAAAATATAAATATTTAGCTATGGATATGCGCATTTTTCAAGTAAAATCAAATAAGGCGCTTCCGCATACGGGAAGTATTCTTATTGCTTCCCCATTATTATATGATTATCATTTTGCCCGTTCAGTCGTCCTGATGATAACACATAATTCGGAGGGAAGTATGGGCATTGTAATGAATAAGGATTTCAGATATCATATTTCACTAAACCAACTTGTTCCTAATCTGGAAACAGCCCCCTTATCCCTGTCTATAAAGGCGGACCCGTAGACAGAAGTACCATCTTTTTCTTACACACTACCCGATTTGGAGGGTTCATTTCCTCTAGGCAATGGTCTGTTCTTAAATGGTGACTTCGAACGCGTGCAGCAATATATACTGGCAGGAAATCCCATCGAAGGACATATCCGCTTCTTTGCGGGATACGCCGGATGGAACAACACACAACTTCAAAAAGAGATAAACGAGGATTCGTGGATCATAGGAGAAACCTGCAAGCAGCACTTGCTGGAGGAGAATTATCGGGAGCTATGGCAAACCAGCATGAATGAGCTGGGCAATCCCTATCGCTTGTGGGCTAAATATCCGCAATATCCGTCATGCAATTAAAGGATTCATTTTCTGCAGCAGACATACATCCCGATATCCTCTTCCGGTATGCAACCAGTCTTTCAATACTCCTGTCGTATTAAATCCTGCAGAATGGAAGAGATTGATACATGCGGCATTGCTTGTCTTCACATAAGCATACAATTGATGCATACCCAACAGACTGAAGCAATGCCGTTCCAGCAACGATAAGGCGGAACGGGCAATTCCACGACGACGAAATTCTTTCAAAACAACAATACCTACTTCGGCACGGCTATGACGGGCATCGAATGTACACAAGTCTATGACTCCGGCTACACTACCGGAACAATGCTCTATGACCAACCGAAGCTGACCGTCAACATATATATCATTGGTATTTTCCGCAATATACCTCTCAAGCTGAAAACGGGAGAAAGGTCCCGTCACAATACCATTTTCCCACAGTTCTTCATCATTTTCCAGCCTCATCAGCACATCTACGTCACTTGGCTCCAAAGCCCGAAGACGGATTTCATCTGTATATAACAAGGCAAAGCTCATTGTGCACGCTCCTCGTTACGCTGCAAATCAAGTTCAGAAACGACCCGTTCACGTCCCGGTACACAGAATAAAGAAGCAACCAGTACCATACCGGCACATAATACTCCCGTCGTATCCATTGTCCAATAATAAACGGAAAGATTTACCAGAGCTGCAACAAGCAACAGGCATACCCGCACTTCATTCCAGCGACGATAGCTTTTTACAGCTTCTACAAGCGGAAGAGTACGCACATATTTTATCAACGACAAACTGAACAAGCGAAGCGACAAGGGAATCAAACCTACAGCAAGCAAGATACCACACACCTGCAACATATAACCAGTACGTACATCATCAGTAAAGATTCCCTGAGGAAGAATATCATACTCGTACAAAACAATCAAAACCAAACACAACACCCAAAGCAGCGCATACTCTATCTTCAGGCATTTCAATAGCTGTGCAATTTCTTTTTCCATTTCAATATATTTACATAGTTCCAGTAAAACAGTACGGTTTACAATAGAACGTCCCAATGTAACCTCATCTGTATATTCCAGTTCATCACCGATGGAAATACCTCTGGCAATCATTGTCAGCTTGACATCATAGGGAGCCAGTTTTCGAAAGATATAAAAGTTTGTAGTATCTCCTTCCATCGTTGAACTTAATGCGAGAATCACCTCTTTGACTGTACCCGATTTCACACGTTCCACCAGACTTTCTATCTGCAAGTCAGAAGGTCCTACACCATCCATAGGAGAAATAACTCCCCCTAATACATGGTACAATCCCTTATACTGCTGGGTATTTTCTACAGCCATTACATCACGAATGTTTTCCACCACGCATACCGTCGAAGCATCCCTCGATGAGTTGGAACAAATCTGGCAAACATCCGTATCGGATATATTATGACAAACCCTACAATATTTTACCTCACGCTTCAGTGTTATGACGCATTGCCAAATGCCTCCACTGTCTGCAAATCCTGACGCAGCAGATGTAACACCAGCCTCATGGCAGTTTTTCTTCCTATACCGGGAAGCTTGGCAAATTCTCCCACTGCTTTTCCAATAAAACGGACGGATACTGTTGACTCATTAGTTCATTCAATTTGTCGGCAAAATACAAAAAATAAACTATCTTTCATGCTACAGAAAGAACATCGCAAAATTTTACCAACCATCCATCCGCCCAATCCCCAGAGATTATTTCTTCCCAGACAAGATTTCGCTATATAATAAAGGTAATACGTTCTGTCAAAACATTCCTAAGCAAGGCATAAGTATGCTATTAATTGTTAAAAAAGTGATTTAAAACATAATATTTTTCTTACTTAAAATATTTATTGTTTCAAGAAAACTCTCTACTTTTGTGCCTGACATAAAAACAACTTTACTTATGAATACAATGAAAACACTAATACTTACCGTTGCATGTTGCCTGATGGCAATCGCTCAAACACAAGCTAAAGATTTTGTCCGTCCGGAAAGTTCCAATTACATAAAAGGAGTAGAAGCACTGAATGCAGGCAATGCAGAACAAGCTTACCAATACCTGAACGAAGAAATCAACCAAAATCCGGACAATGGTTATGCACACTGTTACATGGCGCTGGTATGCAATTTCTACGGCGATATGAAACTGGCACTGTATGCTGCCAACGAAAGTGTAAAACTTATTCCGGAAGAAGATACAGAATACCGCTCGTTTGCATACTATACCCGCGGCACACTTTACATGAACGCTCAGGCATACGATCTGGCAGAGAAAGATTTGGACGAAGCTATCCGCCTGACTCCCTCAGATGCAGAGAATTACAAGACCCGTGCTGAAATTCATATGGACAAAGGCGAGTACGATGATTCACTGGCTGACCTCCAGACAGCTATCAAACTCGACAGTCATGCTGATGTATACGACTTGATGATGCAACTGCTGGAAGCTAATCCAGATCCGGCTTTCTTCGATAAAGTAACCTCTTGTTATCAGGGGGTAACAGCCAACAGATAAGATTGAAGACCAATCAGATTATTTTTCGATACAGGAAGAGCAGAAGGTAATTTTTCTGCTCTTCCTTTTATTTTGTCCAGACGTCAAGTAAAATATTCCCCCGACACGCTCTACATAACCTATCCGGCTTCTCAAGAAACTTTATAATCTTTTCTATATTCAGCACAGACGTAAAGCAAAGCGAAGCAAAAACAACACATCTTCTAACTTTTTGATTTTGACACAAGGTATTTATTTGCTATTTTTGCAACGTTTTTCGCTGCAAATAATAACATTTTATCAAAATAGGAACAAAATGAATCAGACAAAAGGACATCCGAAAGGACTTACTTACTCTTCGTAACTGAAATGTGGGAACGATTCAGTTATTATGGCATGCGTGCCTTGTTCATGCTTTACATGGTGCAAGCCTTGCTGTTCGATAAGGAAATGGCTTCACAAGTTTACGGAAGTTATACAGGGCTGGTATACCTTACCCCACTGATTGGCGGATACATTGCGACCGCTACTGGGGAAATCGCCGCTCCATCGTAGTGGGAGCATTGACCATGGCGGCAGGACAGTTCATGCTTTTCCTGAGTGCATGCTATTTTCATCAGGTAGAACTAGCCAAATGGCTGATGTTTATAGGACTGGGACTGCTGATTTAGGTAACGGATTCTTCAAGCCTAACATATCGACCATGGTAGGACGTCTGTATACAGCCGACGACAAACGTAAAGATTCGGCCTTCACCATCTTCTACATGGGAGTGAATGTAGGATCTACCCTTGCCCCGCTGATATGCGGACTAGTAGGTAACACGGGACATCCGGAAGATTTCAAATGGGGATTCCTGGCAGCATGTATAGGAATGGTACTGGGAGCTGCTGTTTTCCAGATATTCAAGAATAAATATATCTGCGATCCGGACGGTAACCCTGTAGGTACGGTCCCTTCTAAAGCTGATTGTAACACACAAAAGGCCTCACAGACAGGCAAGGAAAGTAATAAGCGTACTATATGGATGGCTGTGGGAACTGTTTTACTTACCATTCTGTTTTCTGTAAACTGGAATGGCAATGGTGGTATCTTTGCTGGAGCCGACTGGATTGGCTCACTTATTTATGCTACGACTATCGTTATGCCCATCATCATCATTACCGACAAGAGTCTGAGCCGTACCGAACAAGCCCGAATCGGTGTAATATACATCATCGCTTTCTTCGTGATATTTTTCTGGGCAGCCTACGAACAGGCAGGAGCTTCACTTACCTTCTTTGCTGACGAACAGACCGATCGCCACATCGGCAGCTGGGAGATGCCCGCAGCTTATTTCCAGTCTTTCAATCCGATTATGATTGTAACACTTGCTCCTATATTTGCCGCCATCTGGTCATTCCTTGGCAAACGGGGCATCGAACCCAGTTCACCGCGTAAGCAAGCCATCGGTCTGTTGTTACTCTCATTAGGTTATCTGTTCATTGCTTTCGGTGTAAAAGATGTACAGCCGGCGTGAAAGTCAGCATGATCTGGTTGACGGGCCTGTATCTCATTCATACCATGGGTGAGCTTTGCCTTGCTCCTATCGGACTGTCACTGGTATACAAACTCTCTCCGGTACGCTTCTCATCACTGCTGATGGGTGTATGGTATCTCAGTACCTCAGCTGCCAATAAGTTTGCCGGTGTGTTGAGCGGCTATTATCCGGAAGGCGGTGTAACCAAGACTTTCCTGGGTTACCACGTAGAAAACCTGTTCGATTTCTTCATGTTGTTCGTTTTTATGAGTGGAACAGCAGCTGTTATTCTTTTCATTCTTTCAGGTAAGCTACAAAAGATGATGAAAGGGGTTGAATAAGCTTGACTGTTATTCAATAAACAACATTATCCCCCCAACAGGCACAAGCAGACATTTATTGAACAATAATAACCAAGAAGCTCTTTAACCTTCTCTCCTATACTTTCTGATTACATAACAGAAAGTTTCAGAAAAGGTTAAAGAGCTTGTTTTATCTCCACATACAGAGAAAGATAAAATCTCGACTTCTTTCCAGAAAGACAGTATTGACATCTTTTATTTCCTATGCAAAAACGCCAGTAAAATAGGGTCCCATTAATATAGCGTATCAGATCATTCAACAGAATGCTTCCAGGGAGTCGACATCACAGAGAAATCACCAAGACCTTTCCCTAAAAATCAAGGCGTACAGACCGAGTTTAAAACTCATTCTGTACGCCTTGCAGTTTTATATAAGATTTATCTGCGATTACTTAGCTACACGTTCCAGCCATTTCACCATGAACAGCATTACTCCCATTGAAATGAAGCATACTATCATGAAAATTGCCCAGCAATATCCGATAGGAATAGCGTTATACATAAGAGGACCGATCCACAACAGGAGATTACCTACTGCTGTTGCACCGAGCCATAATCCCTGACAAAGTCCCAAAAGATGCTTTGGAGCTACCTTCGAAACGAATGACAGTCCAAGTGGTGAAATAAACAACTCAGCTACAGTAAGCAGGAAGTAAAGTACAATCAAAACCCATGCTCCTGCCTTAACCTGCTGGTCAATAGGCAATTCTCTATATTCAGCAGCAGAAGGATAACTCATAATGAGTGAATATGCTGCCAGGAAGAGATAAGCCAAACCTGCGATAAGCATACCGATGGCAATCTTACGCGGAGTAGAAATCTCTTTACCTCTTCTTGAAAGAGAACCGAAAATCATCATAATAATCGGAGTCAATGTAATAACAAAGAAAGGATTAACTGCCTGCCATATTTCCGGAGCGATTGTCGATGTATCAACGAAGTCTCTCGCAAAGAGTGAAAGTGAAGTACCATTCTGATGGAATGAGAACCAGAAGAAAATAACAACACCCAGCACTGCAAACAATGCGTAAAGACGCTGTTTGATTTCCTTCGCCATAGCAGCCTTTTCTTCAGCTGAATAAGTAACAGCAGCAGCGGCTTCTTTCTTTCCCGGATTTGGAACTGACTCTTGGTAACAAAGAAGATAATCAAAGAAATAAGCATTGCTGCAACAGATGCAACAAATGAATAATGAATACCTTCATTAAATATCTGCAAATACTGTGCACAAGAAGCAGCCATATCGGTAGTTTCACCTACACATTGTGACATCAACTGATTCAGGTTACCCATAGCCTCAGCCGACATTCCCTCTGCACCTTTTGCTATATAGTCATGACACAAAGCAGGAAGACTCGCATTATAGACCATATCGTGTGCACTCAGCCACCAGCTTCTCAACAGAGGAGCAATAAACGGAGCTACCAGTCCGCCGATATTGATAAACACATAAAAGATCTGGAATCCAGAATCTCTCTTGCTCTTAGCTTCGATCAGTTCTTTTTCCCCCTTTGTAGCAGCCTCAGCTTCAAGATTATCGTACATCTGGCCTACGATAGCCTGAAGATTTCCCTTGAACAGACCATTACCAAATGCTATGAAGAACAATGCAATACAAGTAAGTGTAAGCAACCATGATGTATTGCCTGCGTTAGCAGTAATAGGAATAGATAATGCAATATATCCAATAGCCATCACCACAAGGCCGGCCATGATTGTACCTTTATAATTCTGCTTTCTGTCAGCAATCAGACCCCCTACAAGACTTAACAGATAGATACCTGCATAAAAGAATGAATAGATAAGTGTACTTTTTTCCTCACTTATACCAAATTTAGAACAAAGGAACAACACCAGCACAGCGTTCATGATGTAGTAGCCAAAACGCTCCCCCATATTAGAAAGTGCAGCAGGTATCAGACCTTTAGGATGCTTGTTAAACATAAATAATGAAGATTTTAATGATTAATAAATTTAATATTTTTCGCAAATATATAAAAAAGTGGCAAAAACACAGGCAATTGTCCTGTTTTTTCAATCTTTTCGGTATAAAACAACGAAAATATTAGCACAAATCGAACAAAATTCGCCCATGTTTCAAACAAAACGTCACCACGTTCCTATTCACCGAACAGTGTGCAGACTTCGGCACGGCTAACCTTTATCAAATCGTCGGGAGCCAACTTGACCTGCAAGCCTCGCACACCCGCACTGACATAGATATAAGGGAAATCATTGCATGTATGATGAATATACGTAGGAAAATGTTTTTTCATGCCTATTGGAGAACATCCTCCCCGAATATACTCTCACAGGAGACAGTTCCTTGACGGGAATAAGGTCGCATTTCTTGTTTCCCGAAACCTTCGCAGCCATTTTCAGGTCAATTTCATGCTCACCCGGAATCACACAGACAAAATAACCCGATTTGTCTCCGTGAAGTACCAGTGTCTTGAAAACCTGTTCGATATTCTCACCCAGGGTAGCGGCAACATGTACACAACTCAAATCGTTTTCATCAACTTCATAAGGTACAAGTTCATATTTTATCTTATCTTTATCCAGCAAGCGTGCCGCATTCGTCTTTGCTATTTTTTCTTTTGCCATAATAACCTGATTGTTTTATCGCTTAATTACTGATTTTCCAACTCTTCTTTAATAAACCGGGGCGTATATCCCTTATCCGATTTTGCAACTTCCTCAGGAGTCCCGCATGAAAGCAGTTGTCCTCCACCTCTACCTCCTTCTGGGCCCATATCGATAATATAGTCTGCCATCTTGATAACATCCAGGTTATGTTCGATGACAATAACTGTATTTCCTTTATCTACCAGCTTGTTCAGAACCGTCATCAGCACACGTATATCTTCAAAATGCAAACCGGTAGTCGGCTCATCCAAAATATAAACGGTTTTACCCGTATCGCGCTTCGAAAGTTCTGTTGCCAGCTTCACGCGCTGACTCTCACCACCCGACAAAGTAGTAGAAGCTGTCCCAGCTTGATATATCCCAGTCCGACTTCCTGCAAAACCTTTATCTTATTCAGTATCTGAGGAACATTTCGAAAAACTCTACCGCACGGTTGATGGTCATATCAAGCACATCGGCGATAGATTTGCCTTTATAACGCACTTCCAGCGTTTCTCTGTTGTAGCGCTTACCGTGACAAACCTCACACGGAACAAATACATCCGGAAGGAAATTCATTTCGATCGTTTTATACCCATTTCCTCCACAAGCCTCACAACGTCCTCCCGAAACATTGAATGAGAAACGTCCCGGCTTGTATCCGCGTATTTTGGCTTCGGGAAGCCCCACAAACAGATTACGGATATCAGAGAAAACACCGGTATAAGTTGCCGGATTGGAACGAGGCGTACGTCCAAGCGGTGACTGGTCGACATTCACCACTTTATCAATGTATTCCAGTCCTTCTATCGCATCATAAGGCAAAGGCTCTTGCAAAGAACGGTAAAAATGCTGAGAAAGAATAGGCTGAAGGGTATCATTTATCAAAGTAGACTTACCGCTTCCCGAAACTCCGGTTACACAAATCAGCTTGCCCAGTGGAAATTCCACATCTACCCCTTTCAGATTATTTCCTCTGGCTCCACGCAGCCAAAGTGATTTGCCATTTCCCTTCCGGCGTTCGGCAGGGACTTCAATCTTCATCTTTCCATTCAGATACTGCGAAGTAAGTGTAGAGGTCTTAAGCATCTCTTCCGGAGTTCCGGCAAACACAACCTCACCTCCCAGTCGTCCAGCCTTCGGCCCCATATCTACCACATAATCGGCAGCCAGCATCATGTCTTTGTCGTGTTCTACCACAATGACAGAGTTTCCCAAGTCGCGCAACTCTTTTAAAGAGTTAATCAGCCGGATATTATCCCGTTGATGCAGACCGATGCTCGGTTCATCAAGAATATACAGTACATTAACCAGCTGCGAACCAATCTGTGTGGCCAGACGGATACGCTGGCTTTCTCCTCCCGACAAGCTTACAGAAGAACGGTTCAGTGAAAGATAATCCAGTCCAACATCCAGCAAGAATTTCAGACGGGTACGTATCTCCTTCAATATCTCCGCAGCAATAATACGCTGCTTACTTTCCAAATGTTCTTCTACATGCATCAGCCAGTCATAAAGCTCGCTTATGTCCATGGTAGAAAGCTGATAGATGTTCTTGTCATGAATACGAAAATGAAGAGCCTCCTTATTCAACCGCGCTCCCTTACACTCCGGACATACATCAGTCTTAGCAAACTGTTCTGCCCACTTTTGGGCTGTGGCCGAAGCATCCTTCTCCTGCATCATCTGAATGTATTTCACAATACCTTCGTAAGTCACAAAGTAATCCGACGATGCATGTATCAGCGAACTCTTGATTTTCAGACGTTCGTCTGCCCCATACAGAATCTCGTTTATGGCATCTTCAGGCAACTCCGAAACAGGAGTCTTCAATGTTGCTTCATATTTCTCCAGCAGCGCTTCTATCTGCCAGAATATCATCACATTCTTATATTTGCCAAGTGGAGCGACAGCACCTTCATAAATAGAGAGTGAACGATCGGGAATTACCTTGTCTACATCTATCAGATTGACATATCCCAATCCCTTACAGCGCGGACAGGCGCCTTGCGGAGAGTTAAAAGAAAAATTATGCGGAGCCGGCTCCCTATACGAAGTCCCGTAACCGGACACATCAGCCGCTTGCTGTAATGGCGCACGCTCTCAGTCTGTGCATCAAGAATCATCAGTAAGCCATCACCCTGCTGCATGGCAGTCGCCACACTTTGCTTCAGACGTTTTTCTTCCTTCTCCGTAACTACCGTTTTATCTATCACAACCTCGATATCGTGATTTTTATAACGGTCCAGCTTCATGCCATGCACAATCTCCTTCACATCACCGTCTACACGCACATACAGGTATCCTTTCTTGCGTATCTGTTCGAATAATTCTTTATAATGTCCTTTACGGGTACGTACCAGCGGAGCAAGAATATAAATACGCCGGCCCTTATAGTCGCGATGAATCAGATCCAGAATCTGCTCTTCTGTATATTTTACCATTTTTCACCCGACAGATATGAGTAGCAGTTCCCGCACGGGCGAAGAGCAGACGAAGATAATCGTATATTTCGGTAGTAGTACCCACCGTAGAGCGAGGATTTTTGTTAGTTGTTTTCTGTTCAATGGAAATCACAGGACTCAGTCCGGTTATCTTATCCACATCCGGACGTTCCATTCCACCCAGAAAATTTCGCGCATAAGCAGAAAACGTTTCGATATAACGTCTTTGTCCTTCGGCAAAAATCGTATCAAAAGCCAATGAAGATTTCCCGCTTCCACTCAGACCCGTTATGACGGTCAAACTCCCGCGGGGAATTTCCACATCTATATTTTTAGATTATGTACACGCGCTCCTTGTACATTTATCGTTTCTTTTACGTCTTCCATATCCTTAAAATCAATCATATCTTTGCAAAGATAATGCTTTTTTTGTACTTTTGCCACTCAACAAATACAAACGAAAATGAAGTTTATCCATATTATCTGCCTTTCGCTGGCGCTATCAGCCAGCAGTTTAAGTGCAACGGTATCGGCACAGACCGGAACCGGATATTTTTTGCATACCGTGACAAAAGGACAAAGCCTGTACTCCATTGCCAGCATGTATCACATTTCGGTTGACGACATTGTACGCCTGAACCCGGGAAGCAAGGAACAAATACGTGCCGGACAAGCGTTGAAAATTCCACAGGCACAATACTCCAATGAGGACGGAAAACAGTTTCATACGATACAGGCAGGAGAAACATTATATCAGCTGACACTGAAATACCACGTAACAGCCCAGGCTATTTGCAAAGCCAATCCGGGATTAAGTGCCGAAAACTTCCGTATCGGACAGGTTATTGTCATTCCGGCACAGGATAATGCACCCGCTCAGACAGAACAAACTGCTCAAGCAGAGCCGGCAGTAAAGAAAAACGAGTGGAGGGATATGCACAAGGTAGCCCGAAAGGAAACGATTTTCAGCATCAGCCAGCAGTATGGCATCACACAAGAAGAACTTATTGCAGCCAATCCGGAATTAAAGAACGGAAAGCTGAAGAAAGGAAGCTTCCTTTTCATTCCTTACCCTAAATCACAGGAAACAGGAAAGACAGCACCGTCTTCACAGGCAGCTCCCAGCAACGAAGAACTCTTCAAAGAAAATTCTATCAGCAAAAAGCAGATAAATACCATAAAAGTTGCTCTGATGTTACCTTTTACATCTACCAGTCAGGATGAACAGTCACGCATGGTAGAGTTTTACGAGGTTTTCTTATGGCTATTGATAGCCTGAAACATCAAGGAGTATCTGCCGATATTTACACCTACGATACCAAAGGAACCACAGCCGGCACGAATGCAATCTTATCCCAGAGCAAGCTGAAGGATATGGACATCATTTTTGGTCCGGCACACCAGTCATCCATCGCTTCTGTCGCAGCCTTTGCCGACAAGAACAATATCCGTCTGGTAGTTCCTTTCTCTCCTAAAGTAGATCAGGTATTTACCAATCCGAATATCTATCAGGTCAATACCCCACAGTCTTATCTTTATTCAAAGGTATACGAACATTTTATCCGGAAATTCGGAAAAACCAATGTCATTTTCGTTGACGATGGCAGCGGAGATAAGGAAAAAGCCGAATTCATTAAAGGCATGAAGAATGAATTGAAAGACAACAACGTTAGATTCAAGCAGATACAGCTAGCCGGAGATATTGATCCGAACAAAGTGATTGCCGCCATGGACACCCTGCAGGAAAACATCTTTATTCCGACTTCAGGACGAAGCTCAGCATTGACACGCGTACTGCCTCACCTGACTCTTGTCCGCCGCGAGCATCCGCATTTCGACATGCACCTGTTCGGCTATCCTGAATGGCAGACTTATACACAGGATTTCCTGGCAAACTTTTATGAGTTGGATACCTATTTCTACTCATCGTTCTATACCAACAACCTGTTTCCGGCTGCCATCAATTTCACCCAGTCATACCGCCGCTGGTACAGCAAAGATATGTCGAATACTTATCCTAAATATGGCATGCTAGGATTCGACGTGGGATATTTCTTCCTGAAAGGTCTGTCGCAGCAAGGCAACAAGCTGGAAGAAAATCTAAACCGCGTACAGGTAACTCCGATACAGACCGGATTCTGCTTCGAACGCGTCAATAACTGGGGAGGTTCATCAACCGTAAAGTATTCTTTGTACATTTCACAAAAGATTACGAACTGATTAAACTTGATTTCGAATAAGTACATGAAAAAGCAATCTGTTATTGCATTACTGAGCATATTATGTTTGTCGGTGGGACTGCCTGTCCGCGCCCAACTACAAGACCCGCGCCACAATTTAGCCATAGGTATAAATGGCGGCGTAAACCTTAGTTCCGTCAGTTTTGAGCCAAGTATCAAGCAAAAAACATTTATTACTCCCTCTGTCGGAGTGACTGTCCGATATATATCAGAAAGATATTTCAAGATACTCTGTGGTATACAGGGAGAAATCAACTACTCCCAAAGAGGATGGAAAGAAAATATCGACGACGGCACAGGAGATACATACCAGCGCACCATGAACTACATAGAAGTTCCATTGATGGCACATCTTGGCTTTGGAAAAGATAAAGGGAACGGAGCACGGTTTGTCCTGAACATCGGTCCACAGATTGGCTTCCTATTGGGAGAAAATGAGAAGCAAAGTGCTTCCTGGCATCCGAAAGACCGCCCGAATGGAGTTATCTGGCAATATGGAAAGATGGCAGAAATGAAGTTCGATTATGGCATTGTAGGAGGCGGAGGTCTGGAAGTACGTACAGGCATCGGAAATTTCCTGCTTGAAGCAAGATATTATTTCGGGCTGAGTGACTTCTACCACAGTACAAAGAAAGACCCGTTCTCACGTTCGGCTCACTCATACATTGCGGGACGACTGACTTACTTATTCGATATAAAGAAATAACGCTATTCTATTTATTCATCACGTAAACAGAAAACGTATAAACTCTTATTATGATTATGAAACTCATTTCATGGAATGTAAACGGGCTGCGAGCTTGTTGCGATAAAGGCTTTCGGGAAATATTCAACGAACTGGATGCAGATTTCTTCTGCTTACAGGAAACCAAAATGCAGGAAGGACAGCTCGACCTGGCATTCGAAGGATATACTTCTTACTGGAATTATGCCGAAAAAAAAGGATATTCGGGTACAGCTATATTTACTCGCCATCAGCCTCTTTCTGTAACTTACGGGCTGGGTATAGACGAACACGACCATGAAGGACGGGTCATTACACTGGAAATGGAAAACTTTTATCTGGTTACGGTGTATACCCCCAACTCACAGGACGGATTGAAACGTCTGGATTACCGTATGACCTGGGAGGAAGATTTCCGTAAATACCTGCTACAGTTAGACCGACAGAAGCCGGTTCTCGTATGTGGTGACTTGAATGTAGCACATAAGGAAATCGATTTGAAGAATCCGAAAACCAACCGGATGAACGCAGGTTTTACTGACCAGGAACGAGAAAAATTCCAGTTATTGCTCGATGCCGGATTTATCGATACATTCCGCCACTTTTATCCTACACAGGAAAATATCTATTCGTGGTGGTCGTACCGCTTTAAGCACGCGAGAAGAACGCAGGGTGGCGTATAGACTATTTCCTTGCTTCGTCACGCATTGCCGATAAACTTCAGGATGCCAAGATACATACCGAGATATTCGGTTCCGATCATTGTCCGGTAGAAGTAACCATCAACTGGTAATCGCACAAGAAGAATGAAAAACAGCGGATTTACCTTGCGTAAACGTGCGTTAAGTTTCAAATATGCTTTTCACGGCATCTTTCTGCTTATCAGTCGGGAACATAATGCATGGATACATTGCTTTGCCGCCGTATGCGTCATTACGGCGGGCATTCTTGTCGGACTATCATCTATGGAATGGATTGTCATCTGTTTATGTATCGGACTGGTTCTTTCGGCAGAAGCAGTAAACTCTGCTATCGAAGCACTTGCCGACCGGGTATCTCCAGCGTATGATGAAGCTATCAAACGCACCAAGGATCTGGCGGCAGGAGCTGTTTTGCTTCTGGCCATTGCGTCGGCTGTTGTCGGATTGATAATCTTTCTTCCCAAACTTACCCTGTTGTCATGAGAAAACTGATTTTTATACTATCTGCTCTGACTCTTTCTTTATCTGTCTGCGCCCAGGAAATAGAAGTAAGCGGAACCAGAAAGGCTGTACGCACATCAGGCGATGTAGGAGCTTTACTTCTTCCGGTTGCAGGAGTCACTGCCGTGTTGCTTCAAAAAGACTGGCAAGGATTAAAACAAGGCGTATTTTCAGGAGTAACGACACTGGGAGTCACATACGCGCTGAAATATATTGTCAAAAAAGAACGTCCCGACCGTAGCGACAATCATTCATTTCCATCCATGCACACATCTACTTCTTTTGCCGCCGCAGCCTTTATCCAACGGCGCTATGGCTGGAAGTGGGGACTGCCTTCCTACATATTATCTACATATGTAGGATGGACCCGTGTTTACGGAAAGAAACACGACTGGTGGGATGTAGCTGCCGGAGCAGCAATCGGAGCCGGAAGTTCTTACATCTTCACCCGCCCGTTTGCCAGGAAGTACAACCTGACAATCAGCTGTTGCCGGCGACGGACATTACGGGTTCTATGCATCCATGAACTTTTAAAAGAAACAGCAGCAGAATCTACTGCTATACTGATAAAAAATCCTCTCCTGAAAAAACTCAAGAGAGGATTTATTGTATTACTAAAACCAAACCCAGAAACATACTTAAAGTTTCATGCACTTCGGCAGAAAGTCTTCAAGATATTTCCAAAAGATTCATCGCTTCTTAAAGCATATATAAGCGTAAAAGCCAGATGAATTTTCTCATATAAACATAAAGCTACCTACAATACACTTCCATATATCTCGATATCGGCAATACGGGCCCGCTGGTCTTCACCAGAGTCTGTTATGGAAAGACGTATATAGCGTGCCTTAACCGGAACAATATCGACATCTGTCACAGGCATTGTATTTCCAGACTGACAGTCTGCGCTTTCCCACTTCTTTCCGTCATTACTTACTTCCAGTTTAAAATCCCGCGTATTAAGCGAATCGGGCAATCCGGCGTTTCCTGCATGGCGCACTACATACCGGCTTATCAGATACTTTTTCTTGAAATCAAATTGTATCCATGCTTTGCCGTCATCCGTACCCGAAACCCACATCTGTTTCTCAGCAGCAGAACCATCGGCCACCAGATCAGAAGATGTCTTCGAAAGCGACGTCTTTACCGTAACGTCCGGAGAGAGCGTCAAATTAAAAGGAAGTCCGTTTGCCTTTCTGTAAAGATTAAAAAATGATCTCCCCTACAAATAACAATATTTCCCGGAGAAAGAGCCTCAAGACGTTCTTTCAGTGCTACAATATTATCCGGTCCCATTTTCCACGACTCACCTTGTGCCGAAAGAAAAAGCGGTTTTGAGCCATCAAATTTAGCTATCGTATCTTGCCAGAACGAGTAAATGACATCTACTCCATTTGCATAGCAGGGTAGATTGGCTATCACCGGCAAATTACGGTCTTGCACTAAGGTCGGCAGTTTGTAAGGCTGGTGTTCCCAATCCTGTAATGTAAGTCCATACAAATAACGGCAATAGCGAGCATAAGCACTTCGCTGTTCATCATTTATTTCATCCCATATGGTTATAATCCTCAACCCACTTTTTTCCAGATATTGCTGAGTCCATTTCACATAAGGTGAAATAGCTTCCCCGCTGTCGCTGTTCCATATGTAATTGTGAGAGTCATAAATCAGGGAATACCCTAGTCCGGAAGGTCCGGAAGCAAAACAGTCGTTTTCTGTAGCTGTATCATAATAATAATTCAGCAACGCAGGTCCAAAGTCTACCAGTCCCGGACTGATTGTCCAGTTAATGGGAATACTTCCTCTGCCTTCTTTATCCCAAAGTTGCGACATGGCATGCTGGCAATACTGCACGTTGTCACCATCACTCAAGAAAAGAGCCAAATATATTTTATTCTCCAGTTCCGGCATCTTTGGAACCTTCGGATAATGAACCGGCTGTGACATTCCGGCATAAACAGTCGCATTCATATAAAAATCAGAAGGAATCGTAGAAAGACCATACTCGGCTGTCATCCCTACCCCAGAACGCTCCTCAGGAAACCATCCGGTAACCAGACTTTCCCCGGGTTTCATCTCCTTCAGGAATTTCCGCAGAATCACATTCTCATTCCATTTACGGGCATCGAGCCATACTATAGCTGCTCCAGACGCAACGGCAAGATCACGGACAAATCCCCTCTCCGGCGGTTGGCTCACCAAAAGGCGGTGAGTACATCTTTTCCAATAATACTTGTACAGATAATCGTAAATCTGAGTAGTACGCGTAAAATTCAACCGTGTAAGGTCTGTCCGGACAGGCAACTTGATTCCCTCATTCAGCAAAAGCTGATGGAGTGGCTGCGTTACAGGCAACAAATTTTCGATTCCGGCAACAGTAGAAGCAAGATTGGCATAGTGAATGTTTTTAGAAGGATCATAAAGCACTACACCGTCCAGTTCTGCCGCATATTTCCTCACCAGTTCGAAACGTTTTGCACGAGGCAGCTCATCCATACATAGCCCAAGCTTTTCAGGCCACTTGTACTTACCCTCTCCCGCCGGTTGAAACAAGAACAAACGAGGATGAGTTTTATTGACAAGCCCCTGCAGTACAGTAAACATCAGTTTTTCATCATCAGAAATTCCCTCTTGTATATCAAGGGCATCAAGTGTATCTGCCGGCATGGCAAAATGTGGAATAACCTGCCCGTAAGGCCAGGTTATTCCATTATCATTGCTCACATGCTTACTTACCGGAATATATTTGTTTACTCCCTGGGCAGAAAGCGAAACAGCAGCAAAAGCTGGAATACAAACTTTTAGCGTGACTTTGAGAAACCGTGATAATCCATTCATAGTCAAAGCTATTAATCTGTTTACAACAAACAATGATTTCACTAACAGTCAATTACCGGTAAACCTCTACCTCGTAAATGCGTACATCTTTCGACGAAGCAGCCTGTGTTCCTCTGGTCACAACCATACGGAGATAGCGATATGCCTTGTCCGAAGTGATTGTACGCAATACTACATTGCTGCGGTTACCGTCGAAGAAATCCACTGTTTGCCAGTCTTCGTCAACAGAGTTTCTTCCCATAAGGAAACACTGGCTCGTAATGAAAGATCCATTTTCCTTACCGGCATTCACAACTTTCCACCCTGTCAGTTTCTCAGCCTTGCCCAAATCAAATTCCAGGAAACTAGGTAGTCCGGCAATGTCACACCATTTAGTCGACAAGTCGCCATCTACAGCAGCCTGCGGACGTTCCTTTTCATTTACATAAGCCGACCATCTTGTCAGTTTTGCATTTTTCAGCAGATTTTCACCCGAAATCATTTTGTTGCCAGATACAAGTTCCGACAGTTCCTCATGGTTGTTTGTACGGAATAATTTTGTCGATGGTTTTACCGGCGAACGGTCTTCAGCAACGGCCGTAGCGGCAAAAATCACTACATTCTCATTCTGGGGCAAAACAACAGAGCGGACACCCTTAGGTATATCCATACCGAATTTGAACATATAAGTAAACTCGTAAGGACAATCTCCATCCGACGCATGACGATGAGTTCCGACATAAGCAATCTGGGCCGGTTTCAAATAGCCGGTAGTATGTCCCTCATGTCCCCATTGACCGACAAATCCTGTATAAGAAGGAACGACAAACTCCGAAGTCTGCTTTCCGCAGGCAATCTGTAAACGCTGGTCCTCAACAGAAGCGGCAGCCGCAAGGAAATACAGACGATTATAGCCTTCAGGAATCTCAATTGTATCATTCTTGCACGACAAGCCGTTGTAAGCTTCCTGTTCACCAAGACGGAAAGTTACCTGATCTACCGTTATCGAATCGGGAAGCAATTCAGCCGCATAGCTATAACCGGACTCGAAATCGGCCTCACTACGGAATTCGTTATAAGTAGCACACTTCTTGTCGTATGGAAGATTAAGTGCCAGACATTTCGGCTGATGTACCTCCATACCCGATTCAGCCAAACGGATCTTATATGTTTTCAAAGAGAAAGGCTTAACTGTAACCTCCAGCGTATTATCGCTGAAACCGGCTTTAGCAATTTCCTTCTCTGTTCCGTCGGTTTCAACAGCCTCCACAAGTTTACCGGCAAACGTCAATCTGGCCGATTGAGTTCCCTTACCGGCTACATCATATACACGTACCACATATTCATCAGCATCGACAGCTTTCTTCAATGCCTTGATTATCACGTTCGGATTGTCCGACGATACCATCGAGAAAGTACGTCCCATTTCACCTTTATGCTTATCTGTCTGGAAGGCTTTCAATGTCTGGTTCAGCACCTCTGCCTTCGATACCACTTCAGCCTTGTCAAGCTCACCCTGGTGAGGAAGCAGGCTGTAAGTAAATGTGTGATAACCAAAGTCCTGTCTGTCCTGATAAGTATATCCCTTGTCAGTCTTGGGCGTATGGAGCAAAGTAAGACGGAGCGTATTGTCCGAAGGTTTATCCCATCCGTATTTTCCGTTATTCATAATAGAAACTCCATAGTCCCCCTTGCGGTCGGTCAAATCGGCCCAGTAATGTCCGTAAACCTCATATGCTGTCACTGTATTATTTCCACGCTGCACACTACCCAAAGACAAGTCATAAGTAGCATTCGGATTAGACACAGCAAGCGGGAATTCCGCTTTCAGCAACGCATTTGTAGAGCGCCAGTCTATTTCATTGTAAAAATCGATACGCGGTGCGCGGGTTCCTTCGTACAGGCGGACATACTGACGGAACACTGACTCGCCATGTTTTTTCTCAATACAGATAGATTTACGCAAGTCACCGTCTTCCACCAAGGTCAGTTTCACTCCATGGGTGATAGAAACAGGTTCACGGTCTAATGTTTTTTTCAACACCTCCCATGCAGGCCATTCAAAAGATTCGTTTTCTGTAAACAATGCCAGACGGATAGCTTTTCCCGATGCCACCAGTTCTTTTCCGTTACGCTTATCCAGCAACGAAACAATATCTCCGTTTGCGTCAAAAGACAGTTTATAACATGAGTTCTCCAAGGTATTCGCATGCTGTTGTTTTACGGTCTGCATACCGGCTCCCGAAGTACGTACATCATAAACCGCATATCCAGTAGCCGGCACAGAAGCCTCAACCAATATATGTGCTTTACCGTCCTGATAACCCAGATACTGTGAAGCCACCTTCTTACCTTCGGCATTATATACGGCAATACCTTTGGGAGCTTTTGCAAATTCAACTTCTATCTCGCAAGATCGTTTACCGCAAATCCCAGCGCGTTATACAGCACTACCGGAGTACCTTTTACATTCGTATCCAGCAAACGGCTCACCCCATTGACAGAAGAAGTCAGCACATCCGAAAATTGCTTTAGCGAAATAAGCTCATCATTCCATGAAAATTCATACGCCCGCGGTATGCTCGTACCTGTCAGGTCATCATGAAACTGATGGAAAAGAAAGCGCTTCCACGAAGTTTCAAGTTCCGACTTCGGATAATTTCCCTGGTTCAGCCACTCTGCCGCCACAGCCGCACGTTCGGCCGCGTCACCCAGCAGTTCATTCTGACGGTTATACCATTTCATGGCAGCCTGCGAAGTATAGCAGCCCGTGCCGTGTACATCCATCAGCAATTCACCGTCGAATACCGGAAGCTGCTCATGCTTTCCTGCATAATCTTTATAAAGCTGATCGCTGGTAGCACTGACCACCTCGATGTCGCCAGAGCCTTTTACTCCCTTTTCGACAGCACGTACGGAAGTGATTGTAGGTGAACCTCCCATATCACCGGTTCCATAATAACGGTAAACGGTACTCAGCGGACTTTCCTTTACCAGTTGCTTCAATTCTTCACTGTCCGACAAATCCTCATCCTTAAAACGGTGACCATAGTCATAACCATGCGCAAACATGATCTGATTGCCATCAATACCCTTCCACAGTCCGATGGTAAACGGATATTTTTTGTCGCCATAAAAAGGATGATTGCGCCAGCCTAGCTTTTGTGAAGAAAAGCCTATCAGCCCACAGTGATGAGCCAGCGACGGCAGTGTCCACCCAAAGCCAAAGCAGTCGGGCAAAAAGATATCCGTACTCTCTGTTCCGAACTCAGTCCGATAATAATTCTGCCCGTACAAAATATTACGGAGCACCGATTCGGCAGAAGGAACCAGAACATCATTGGCATCCCAGCTGCTTCCGGTGACATGCCAGCGTCCTTCCTTTACCCGCTGCTTCAACTCCTCATAACGTGTCGGGAAATATTCTTTCATCCAGGAATATTTCACAGCACCTTCAAAGTTAAAAACATAGTCGGGGTACTTACGGAGAAGAAACAGATTTTGGTTCAGCGTATTCCATACATACTCTTGAATGGTTGTCTGGATATCCCAGTTCCATTGTGTATCCAGGTGTGCGTCTGATACGACATACGCTTTCGGAGAATTCTGAGCGTTTTGAGCTTGCATCGCCTCCGATGCCAGAAAGCACAGGGAGGCAAATAATACAACAGGTTGTTTCATAGTTATTTATTTACGTCTGATTTAAAATTGATATGTACAAAATAACAAAAAAAGACAGTACGCAACCCAATAAGGCTAATCAAAAAATGCGAAATTCAGGTCAGAAGACAAAAATGTCCCTATTATATACTCTTATATAATCGAGTAGGAGGAAAACGAAGTAGTTTTCTTCCTACTTTCGTTTTCCGACCTCTCACACCACCGTACGTGCCGTTCGGCATACGGCGGTTCTTTACTATGGATGCCTTTCGTATTCTTCGAAAG